>Ga0207877_10043_pt1 | contig 201637 bp, 174 predicted proteins | sample LinPmetageLP29_FD_184046 | JGI IMG/M metagenome (GOLD analysis project Ga0207877, IMG submission 184046) | Marine viral communities from the Pacific Ocean - LP-29 (SPAdes) | ecosystem: Environmental > Aquatic > Marine > Oceanic | place: Pacific Ocean | collected 2009-08-23
GGCGCCAAGATCGCCGCGCTGGGGCTGAAGATCCGCAACGGCTGCAGCTACCACGGCGTGAGCCTGAACCTGGCGATGGACCTGTCGCCCTTCACGCAGATCAACCCGTGTGGCTATGCCGGCCTGGAAACCGTCGATATGGTGACCGCCGGCGCCCGTGATGCGTCCGGACGCGCCGTCGATGCGAACGACTGGCAAACCGTTTCCCGCGACCTGGCCAATGCGCTGGTCGCTCAATTGCAGCAACGCGCGCAAGCGCACCCCGCCGAGGCCGCTACCGCATAGCGCCCGGATATGCACGAGCCGCAAGCCCGTGCGGAGAACACGATGACCGATTCCGCCGCCGGCGCCACTGAAGTCGCCACCCCTGCCACCCCGTCGAACAAACCGTACGACGCGACGGCCAAGCAGAAGTCGCTCGACAAAACCGCACGCATCCCCATCAAGATCGTGCCGGCCGAGAAGCTCAAGAAGCCGGATTGGATTCGCGTGCGCGCCGCCACCGGCAACTCGCGCTTCTACGAAATCAAAGACATCCTGCGCGCCAACAACCTCGTGACGGTGTGCGAAGAGGCCAGTTGCCCGAATATCGGCGAGTGTTTCGGCAAGGGCACGGCCACGTTCATGATCATGGGCGACAAGTGCACGCGCCGCTGCCCCTTCTGCGATGTCGGGCACGGCCGCCCGGACCCGCTCGACGTGAACGAGCCGGAAAACCTGGCCAAGACGATCGCTGAACTCAAGCTCAACTACGTCGTCATCACCAGCGTCGACCGCGACGACCTGCGTGACGGCGGCGCCCAGCATTACGTCGATTGCATCTCGCGCACGCGCGCCCTGTCGCCGGCCACGCGCATCGAAGTGCTGGTGCCGGACTTCCGCGGCCGCTTGGAGAAGGCGCTGGACATCCTGCAGGAATGCCCGCCCGACGTGATGAACCACAACCTCGAAACGGTGCCGCGCCTGTACAAGCAGGCGCGCCCGGGTGCGGATTACGCGCACTCGCTGAAACTGCTGAAGGACTTCAAGGCCCGCAACCCGAACGTGCCGACCAAGTCCGGCCTGATGGTCGGCCTGGGCGAGACGGATGAGGAAATCCTGGAAGTCATGCGCGACATGCGCGAGCACGACATCGACATGCTGACCATCGGCCAGTATCTGGCGCCGTCGGGCCACCATCTGCCGGTGCTGCGCTATGTGCACCCGGACACCTTCAAGATGTTCGAAGAGAAGGCGTACGAGATGGGCTTCACGCACGCGGCCGTGGGCGCCATGGTGCGCAGTTCGTACCACGCGGATCAGCAGGCACACGAAGCCGGAGTGGTCTGATTACCGCCGGAACGCTGCAGAAACAAAAAGGGCCTTGGGGTAGAACCCAAGGCCCTTTTGCTTTGGTACGGCTCGATCAGGCTTGCGAAGCGGCGGCCTTCGGATACGAGGCATCGCCGTTCCACGACAGATAGCCGTAGGTATCAGCTTGACGGTCCGCACCCTGGGTATAGACGTCGTACTTGGCGGCAGCACCCTGCGTGTAGGGGTCAGCCTTGGCAACGGCGCCTTGCGTGTACGGATCGGCGCTGCTTTGGACCGCTGCAGCTGCCGGCTGGGCCGATAGCAGAGCGGCGGAAGCGGACACTGTGGCCACCAGGGCCACCAGGGTGTGACGGGAGAAAGCGATTGCGAGGCGGGTGTTCATGATGGGCTCCTGATCTGTCTGGATATTCGGTTGCGCTCAGTTCGTTGCGCTTGTGATCAGAATAGATCGTTGCCCTTGATGGATAAATACAAGATTGAAGAAAATACTGTTCTCCATAAATCAACAATCGTTTGGCACACTTGCCGGGAAGAAGAGGCACTTGAGCCGAGATGGTGTCGGAGAGCGCGGAAAACCTGGAGGTCATCCGCGGCGGTGTCCCTCCTGAGGCCACGGAGACGCCACCGAGTTCGGCCGTCAACGTATGGCCGATACCGGCCTGCTTGACCCCGAACCGAGGGAGACCACGCAATGACGCACTATTGGGGCTATCCGTTTGCCGATGTCTTGGCGATCGTGGTGATCGTCGGGCTGAGCGCGCTGGCGCTGTATCAGGCACGCACGTACACGAAGCAACTCTGACGCTGAGCGTCGCAAGAAAAAAAAGTGGCCCGCTGGCAAATCAAGCCAGCGGGCCGTTTTGCTTGGGTCTCGCTTATACGCTCAGCGCTGGATCGGACGCGCTGACGCGGCCGGTTTCAACGTGGCCGGCAAGGCGACGCGCGAAACCGGCATCGGTGCTGGCCGTGACGGTCAGGTCGTACCAGGCGTGGTGGCTGCGCAAGTCGAGGTACACCGACGCATCGTCACCGCCGCGCACTTCGCGTTGCACACTTTCGCCCGTGTAAGCGCTCTTGATGGTGAAGACGGTCGGCGCACGGCCGTGATTGATGAGGCGCAGTTGCAGGTTGCCGTTGGCCACGTCGTAGCCTTCCTTCACTTCCAGCGCGTGACCGTGCGGACTCAGCAGGCCCGACAGCGTGAGCTTGCCGACAAAGCGGCGCAGGAAGCCGTTCGGGCCGTGCACCGTGAAGTCGTAGGCACCGCCTGCGTTCACGGCCAGCTTGTCCGACAGCCGCTTGCCTGCCTCGACCGTGTAGGTGCGCGGCGCATCCGTGCTGCCGGCGGTGTAGACGAGGAAGGCAGCCCCCACGTCCCCGGTGTTCACGAATTCAAGCTGGAACTTGCCGGCGGCTTCGTCCTGGCGCCCGCGCACGAACAGTTCGTACGGCAGCGCACGCGACGCTCGCACGCCCGCTTCCTGCTTCGGCACGGCCTGCACCAGCGGGGGCAGCGGCACGTAGCTGGCGTGGCGCAGCTTGTCCTTCGGCACGTAGGCCGCGGTGCTAGGCAATGCAGGCACCACCTCGTTGGGCGTGGCGAAGTTGAACGCCGACGTCAGATCACCGCAAACGGCGCGACGCCACTTCGAGATGTTCGGCGAGCGCACGTTGTGCGTGCGCTTGAAGCGCTGCTCGATGAAACGAATGATCGACGTGTGGTCGAACGTTTCGGAGCACACGTAGCCGCCCTTTGACCACGGCGATACCACGAGCATCGGCACGCGCTGGCCCAGGCCGTAGCTGCCGGCGCCGTACGTGCTGTTGCCCGGAAAGTACTCGCCCGTGGTGTCGACCGTCGACAGGCCATTGCTGCCCGATGAGGCAAACGGCGGGACGAGGTGGTCGAAGAAACCGTCGTTCTCGTCGTAGGTAACGAACACCGCGGTCTTGCTCCACACCTCGGGGTTGGAAGTCAGGATCTGCAGGACTTGGTCGATGTACCACGCGCCGTAGTTGGCCGGCCAGTTCGGATGCTCGGAGAACGCTTCCGGCGCGGCAATCCACGACACCTGCGGCAGCGTGCCGTTCTGCACGTCGCGCTTGAGGATGTCGAAGTAGCCGTCGCCGGCCGCTGCGTTGGTGCCGGTGCGCGCCTTGTCGTACAGCGGATTGCCGGGCTGCGCGTTCTGATATTGCTTGAAGTACAGCAGCGAGTTGTCGCCGTAGTTGCCGATGTAGGCGTCGCTCGTCCAGCCCCATGAGCCTGCGGCGTCCAGGCCCGTACCGATGTCCTGGTAGATCTTCCACGAGATGCCGGCGGCTTCGAGCACTTCGGGATACGTCGACCAGCCGTAGCCGGCTTCTGCGTTGTCGATCACGGGGCCGCCGCCGACGTTGTCGTTACCGACATAGCCGGTCCACATGTAGTAGCGGTTCGGGTCGGTCGACGTGGGCGTGGCGCAGTGATAGGCGTCGCAGATGGTGAAGGCGTCGGCCAGCGCATAGTGGAACGGAATGTCCTGACGCGTCAGGTACGCCATCGTCGTGGTGCCCTTGTGTGGGACCCAGCCATCGTAACGCCCGCCGTTGACGGCAAGGTGCGTGTCATTCCAGCCGTGCGGCAGGTCTTGCAGGAACTGCAGGCCGAGATCAGGCGCGCTCGGGCGGAACGGCAGCACTTCGCCCACGCCACCGGCTACCGGCTGATGCCAGACGCTCTTGCCTGTCGGCAGCGTGACGGTACGCGTATCGCCATACCCGCGCACGCCACGGAGCGTGCCGAAGTAATGATCGAACGAGCGGTTTTCCTGCATGAGGATCACGATGTGCTGCACATCTTCGATATTGCGGTGCGCGTTGTGGGCGGGAATCGCTAGCGCCTGGCGAATGCCTTCGGGCACCGCGCCCATGGCTGCCGATGCAGCAGCCAGTTGGGCAGCGGAACGGAGAAAACCACGGCGACTGTTGGAGGTCATGTTCTCGTCCTGATGTCTGTGTATTTGGGAGGTTGGGGGGGGACAACACGGGGCAACGCCTGACTGAGCGCGAGCAACGAAGTCAGTCGACGGTATGGATCACAGGAGGCGCCAGGCCGTCTCGCGAAGCAACCGATTGAGGCGGCGACGCAGGCAACGCGGGGGCGCCCGCAGACACCACGAGCAATCGACGGGTAGCGTGGGCCTTTCGGGTCGCAGACACGGATGACCTCCTGATGACATCAGCGAGCCGGACCGAGCAGCGCGCGCCGTCAACTCACCACGCGCTAAGGTAGAAAGGATTCATGTCGGTTGCGTGAAGACGGCACGCGCCGGTGCTGTCACCCGATCGCCTTAAGTTGATGGAATAATTTTGCAAGTGGGAATCATTCTCATCTAAACTGCAGCACACCAAATGATGCCTTCATGCAGCCGACCAGGCTGCCTGCACTGCGCACATATCTAGAAGAGAACAAGCCTCCAGTGCAGCTTCGTCATGGGAGCGTTGCATTCCCGCCTGTCTCTGAAGCGGCCCCTACATCTGGACCCCCTGTGCTGCAGGGTCGAGCCCCGCTCGCCTGCACACGCTCATGTCCCGTAGGAGCCCTCGTGCAACGTCGATCTGATACCGCCGCCCACACCGAAACCGCATCCGCTGCCGCCGCGGCCGGCAACCTCCGTCTTGAATCCATTCCCGCGCTGCGCAAAGCCGGCGTGCAGACCGAACATTGGTCGGCGGCGCAGCAGTTGGCACGCCGCCGGGTGCTGTCGCGCCTGCTGCAGGCGCTGTTTCGTGAAGCGCTGCTCAGCGCAGATCGACTCATCGCCGATACGCGCGCCGATGTGACGTTGCTGCCGATCTGGCAGCAGCGCGTGCTGTTACGCTTCACTGGCTTGCGGCCGGGCGCACTCGGCAGCTGGACATTGACGGGCGACGTCGCTGTGCTGGCGCACGATCGCCCGCCGACGCCGATTGAACGTCCATCAGCCCTGCTCCACTGGCTCGCGCCCATGCTGGACATGGGCGATGCCGCCGAGGCCCATCGCCTCGCCGCCATCGGCCGGCTCGCGGCAGAACTCGACAACAGCCAGGACAACGACACGCTGTGCCAGGCCTATCGGCTCGCCTGGGGCGCACGTCTCGCTGCCGAGCACCGCACCGCCGCGTGGCAAGACGCGCTGGCCCTGCTCTGCGGCGACGGCACGCCCCACGCCTTGGCGCGCACCGAGCAGTGGGGCACCGGCGGCCACCCGTGGCATCCGGCCTACAAGACACGGCTGGGACTGGCTCCCGACCAGGTGATTGCGCTGTCGCCAGAGTTCGAGGCACAGGTGCCCATCGGCGTGGTGGCGGTGGCGGCGCATCGACTGCAGGTCACGACGATGGACGGTGTGCAGCCGTACGCTAATTGGTTCGCGGCGACGTTCCCGCAAACCATGGCGGCGTTTCGCAAAGCCCTGTTGGCGCGCCAGCTTGCGCCCGAAGCGTGGCTGCCGCTGCCGGTTCACCCATGGCAGCGCGACACGACACTCGGCGAGACTTTCGCCGCAGAATTTGCCGCAGGCGAATTGATCCGTTTGCCGGACATCAACATTGCCGCCCGGCCAACAATGTCATTCCGCACCGTGGCCGCGACCGACGCGCCGGGCGGTCCGATGCTCAAGCTGCCGGTCAGCATGCGGCTGACCAGCGTTGAGCGCACCGTATCGCCCAAGTCGGCGGTGATGGGCCCGCGCGTGAGCGCCCTGCTGGAACGCATCCTCGCGAACGACGCAGCATTGGCGCGCGTCTTGTCGATCGTGCCGGAGCGCCATGGCATCCACTTGGCCGGCACCGCCGACGATCGCGCCCGGCATCTCTCGATGATCGTGCGCGACAACCCGACCGCACGCATTGCCGGCAACGAACGGCTGCTGCCGGTCGGTGCCCTCTTCACGCCCGACTTCACCGCCGACATGACGCACGCAGCAGCACCGCTGCTGCTCGAGACCGTGCTGGCGCGCCAGGCCGACGGCACGCGCGCCGAGCGGGCTGCGCGCTTTTTCGATGCGTACCTGCACGTCGCCATTCCGGCCATCGTCGGCCTCTATTTGCGTTACGGCATCGCTTTGGAGGCGCATCAGCAGAACACCTTCGTCGTCATCGACGAGGCCGGTATGCCGGTGCGGCTGGTGGTGCGTGACTTTGGCGACGTGAAGATCGCCCTGCCGACGCTGCGGGGCCAAGGCTTCTCGATCGAGCCGTTCCGTGCCGGCCACACCACGTATCCCGATCGGGACATCCCGCGCAAGAAGCTGATCCACGCCTTCCTGCTGTGCCATATCGGTGAGCTGGCGCTGGCGCTGTTTCCCGAACACGGGAGCGCCGTCGGGCTACGCCAGTGGCATGACGCCATGCAGGCCGTGTTCGAGGCAAACCGCACGGCGCTCGATGCCGACACCTGGAAGCAGGAGCGCCACGCGCTGCTCGAAGCGCCATGGTCGTTCAAGACGTTCGTCCGCATGCGCCTGCGCGACCAGTCCGACGACATGCACGCCGCGCTGCCTAACCCGCTGGCCGACGCGGTTCGAACATGAGCTCCGCAACGCCCGTGGACGCGTGGCGCGGGGCCATTCGGTGGCTCCTCGTCATCCAGGCCCTTTCAATGGGCGCGATGGAAATGACGGGGCCGTTCTGGCCACTGTTCCTGCGCGAGTTGTCGCCGGTGCCGCATGTGCCGTTCGCATGGGTGGCGAGCGCAGCGTACTTCGCACCGATGGCCGCCACGCTCATCACCGCGCCCTGGTGGGGCCGCCTGGCTGATCGCGTCGGACCCAAGCCGATGATCCTGCGAGCGCTCATCGCACTGGCAGCGTCGCAGCTGTGGTCGGTCTATGCGGACTCGGCGGCCAGCGTGCTGCTGGCGCGCACCGTGCAAGGCGGGCTGGCCGGCTTTCTGGCAGCCGCACAGATCTACGCGATGCGCGTGGCACCTGCCGACATGCGCCGGCGCGTCTTCGCCGATCTGCAGACCGTCACGGCGTGCGGCAGCTTCATGGCGCCGCCCGTCGGTGCGTGGCTCGTGGGGTGGATGGGCTTCCGCATGGCGAACACGGCGGGCGCTGCGGTGATCCTGGCGTGCATTCCGCTGGCGATGTTCTGTCTGCCCGCCATCAAGCCCGCTCCAACGTCCGAGATCCACCAGGACGCCGACGCTCGCCGGGCAGGTCGCGCTCCGCTGGGTGGCCTGGTGATCGGGCTGCTGCTGGGCATGGTGGCAGTGCAGGCGGCGCGCGTCATGCCGCAAGGCTTTCTTGCACCCTACATCACCGAGACGCTGCATGGGTCGGTGATGCTGGCAGGCTTGGCCTACAGTGCCACGGCCGCGACACTGGCGCTGTCTGCGCGCTGGTGGGCAAAGCGTTTTGCGAGCCTGCCCGTGCATGTCACGCTGGGGCGCGTCTGTGCGTTGACCGCTGTCTGCGGCCTCACCGCGCTCTGGCAGGGCATTGCGCAAGGAGAAAACGCATTCATTGCTGCGCGCCTGGCGTGGGGCCTGTGCCTGGGCGGCCTGCTGCCGGTGCTCAATAGCCTGGTGGTGGAAACCAGCCCGGAACACCGCCAAGGCTTTGCGTTGGGGTTGTGCAGCAGCGCAGCCAAGGGCGGCGCGCTCATCGGCCTGGGCGTGGCAGCATTGTCGACGGGCTTGTTTGGGTGGCGCGAGGGTTTTGTCGCCATGGCGGCAATGTATCTTGCGGCGCTGGCAGCGCTGATCGCGGTGCGGCGCGCTGCCTCACCGCATCCCGCATCTGCTGCGGCGGGCACTCAACGCGCGTGACGTCCGGCGCGCCGCTGCAGCTGCGTCTGCTCGGCGCGCCAGGCGAGATAGCCGAGGCCCAGAAACGGCCACAGCCAGCCGATCCATTGCGACAGGCTGTTGAAATGGACGAAGCGCCCGAGCCGCCAGCTTTGCGCCGACACCCACGAATACGGGCTCGGCGGCAGCACATTGGACAGGATGATCAGCGCAATCAGCAGCGTCATGGCCAGCGCGCCGCGCAACCAGCGCGGCAGCCGCACCAGCAGCACGAGCACCAGCGAGCCGACGATCAGCCCGAAACGCGCGCCGGACGAAAGCCAGTCCCACGCGCCGCCCAGCGGAAACTGCAGCACCGTCGCCCCCGCCTTGACCAGCAGCGCGCCGGCCAGCAGCGCAGCCAGCAGGCGCAGCATGGGCGCACCGCTGCGCATGGCCACGCTGGCCAGCAGCCCCGTGCCGATCCAGCTGCAGGCGGTGATGAGCGCTTCCAGCAGTTCCTGGCGCTGCAGTGCTTCCGGGTGCGCCGTCAGCTTGTCCTGCCAGTCGAACAGCTCCGGAAACCAGCCGTTGACGAGGTTGACCACAAACGCATCCGGCGATGGATCGAGCAGGATGCTGCGGATCACTCCGCCCATGCTGAAGAGGAATTCCTGCGGAAAAATCTGTGCGAACGGCCACACCAGCATCAGCAGGATGGCAAAGGTCGCATGTGGCTCGAACCACCGGCGGCGCAGGCGGCGCAGCCCGCCGCGGTCGATCAGCCGCGCCGCAAAAGGCAACATGACGAGGCCGCCCAGCAAGGCGCCCAGCGTGTTCGTCGCCAGATCGACATTGGAGGACACGCGCGTGGGCAGATAGGTCTGGATCGCCTCCATCGCGCCGGAGAGCAGCAACCCCGCCAGCAGCGCCAGCAAGACCGCGCGCCAGCCGGTGATGCGCGGGTGCAGCGCCAGCACCGTCAGCATGCCCAGCGGCATGTAGCCCCACACGTTGGTGAGCATGTCGAAGGCGGTGTTGTAGCGCGGCAGCGGTGCGCTCAGGAAGGCGAACGGCGACACGCCGGTGTCTGTCCAGCCGGCAAACGGATACAGGCTTGCGTAGACGACCAGCAGCACGAACCACCCCAGCCCGGCGCGCGCAAGCGGCGAGTGGCGATGCTGGGTGGGTGCAGCGGGTTGCGCGTGGAGGTCCGTCACCGGAAGAAGCGAGCTAGAAAGAGGAGCGGACGTGGCCGGAAAAAGCCGTCCATCATAGCGTCCGATGCCGCGCATCACGGATGGTTCCTCCATCCGGTTCAGAGGTGGCGGTATTAGCGCCGGCGCGAGCCAAGTGCAGCGCCGGGCGTTGCCGGTGTCGAAGAGGCGGAGGCCGCGAGCGGCAGGCCCGCCACCCAGTCGAGCACCTCGCCGATGGCCTTGTCCGATGCCTGCGTGAGGGCGGCCACGCCGCCTGCAGCGTCCGGGCTCGGGGCCGGCGCGTCCGCCTGTACCACGCGCTGGTCGATCACACCACGCGCCAGTGACACGGTTGCACGCAGGCGCACCACGCCGCGGCTGGCATCGGGCCTGTCGAATACCTGTGAAAAATCGACCAGCTCGACACGCAGGCTCGGCACATCGGGCGTGGGATAGCCGATCACCTGGCCGCGCCCTGCCGCCGCATTGCGCAAACGGGCATCGAACAGACTCACGGGCGATTCCACCCAGCGGCTGTTGGCGTAGGCGTCGGTACGCTGGCCTTGCGCATAGGCGAGGCGGTAAAAGATGGCGTTGCCGTCCATCCAGCCCGGGCCAGCCACGTCGGCCACGCGCAAGGCGGTGGGCAGGCGCGGGCAGGCGCTGGTGGCCGGCGCGAGCCCAAAGTCATAGAGGGCGGCGGGCGCCACCGGCGCGCTGGAGCAAGCTGCCAGGAGCGACAGCGCCATCAGGGCAGGCAGCGCGCACGCGCGGCGGAACACAGCGGACAACATCGGCATGGAATCTCCTCAGGGCTGAGCCGAAGCGCGGGCGGCGGGCGCGGTGAAGCCGGTTTCACCGGGGCCGGGCGCGCCGGGTGCGGGGCCAAACAGCACGCTTTGCGGCCGGGCGTTGAAGTCGGTCACGGCATGGTCGAAGCCGCGCACGGCCTGACGGGCCTCGCGTGCAAAGCCATTGAGCTGCGGCAGCGTTTCGTAGGTCAGCACATTGGCGGCGGATTGCATCGACTGCGTTGCCGCCGTCAGATCCGTCCCGGCGCCCGAGAGCGTCGACATCAACGGCCCCTTCGGGTCGGACAGCGACTGCGTGAGCTTGCGCGTGGCCACCAGCGTGGAATCAAGGTTGTCGGCAATCTGCGGCAGGCGGCGCATCGTCGGCTCGGCCTGCTGTGCGAGCGTGCTGTAGGCGTCCATCGTCTTCTGGAACGATTGCAGCGACGCCGTGACCTGCTGGCGGTGCTCGTCGTCAAACATGATCGACAGCGAGTTCAGCGTCTGATCGAGCTTGGAGAGCATCTGGTCGCCGCGCTTGTCCAGCTCGTCGAGGAAGCCGGCTTCCATGCGGATGCGGGCAGGGTCCTTGTCCGACGTGGCCAGGCGCACAGGACTGGGCGCGCGCTTGCTGTTGTCAAAGCCGCGGTCGTCGAGCTGCACATAGGCGAGGCCCGTCACGCCCTGATAGGCCAGCCGGCCGTACGTGGTCGTGGTGATGGGCGCATCCTTGTCGACCAGCACGCGCACCACGATCTGCCCTGGCACCTTGTCGTCAAAGCGGATGCTGTCGACCTTGCCGACGTCCAGGCCGCGGTATTTCACGGAAGCCTGCGGATTCAGCCCGTTGACGGTCGAACGCGTGACCACGTCGTACGGCAAGCGCACGGTCTGGTCTCGGTTGAACCACATGACGGCCAGGCCGATGAAGATGATCAGCCCGATCGTAAACAGCCCGGCCAGGAATGCGTGGGCTTTGTTTTCCATCAATCCTCCTGCGTCGAAAGCGAGGCTGCAGCCACCGCCTCCGTCATCTGCGAGCCCAGCGCCAACAGGGCCCGTTTGCCCCGCTCACCCAGGAAATACTCCTTGATGAACGGATGATCAATCTGAATGATCTGGTCCAGCGGCTTGGCCGCCACCACCTTGCGATCCGCCAGCACCGCAATGCGGTCGGACAGCGCCACCAGGGTGTCGAGATCGTGCGTCACCATCACCACGGTCAGGCCCAGTTCCTGGCGCAACTCGCGGATGAGCGCGACGTAATCGTCCGACGCGCGCGGGTCCAGCCCGGCGGTCGGCTCGTCCAGAAACACCAGCTCCGGCTCCAGCGACAATGCCCGCGCGAGCGCCACGCGCTTGATCATGCCGCCCGACAGGTCCGACGGCATCTTGTCGGCATCGGTGGATTTGAGCCCCACCATCTGCAGCTTGAGCATCGCCACGCGCTGGATGAACGCGTCGGGCAGTGTGCGCAATTCGCGCATCGGCAACGCCACGTTGTCGATCACGGACAGCGTCGAGAAAAGCGCACCGTGCTGGAACTGCATGCCCCAGCGGTTACGCATCGACTGCAGATCGTTGCCCACCTGGCAGGTCAGCTCTTCGCCAAAGATGTGGATCGTGCCCGAGGTGGGTTTCTCCAGCCCCACCACCTGGCGCAGCAATGTCGTCTTGCCGCTTCCCGAACCGCCCACGATGGAAAGCACCTCGCCGCGAAATACGTCCAGATCGATGTTGTCGAGCACGGTCACCTTGCCGTAGCGCTTGGTGACGTTGCGCATCTCGATCACGCGTTCGCGCGCGGGCGTAATTGCCGCCGGTTCCGCTGCGTGCTTGATGTGAGGATGGCGGGGCCGCGTCATATCCCGACGTCCTTGAAGAGGATGGCAAACACCGCGTCTGCCAGGATGACGATGGTGATCGACACCACGACGGACGTCGTCGTGCCCTCGCCCAGGCTCTGCGTGTTGGGCTGGATGCGCAGGCCGAAGTGGCAGGCCACCAGCGCGATCAGCATGCCAAACACCACGCCCTTGCCAATGCCGAGCCACAGGTTGGCCACCGGCACAGCATCGGGCAACGAGGTGATGAAATACGTCGGGCTGATGTCGAGCTGGAACTTGGCCGCGAGAATACCGCCCGCCAGCGCGAGTAGATCCGTCCACGCCACCAGCAGCGGCATGGCGATCGCCAGCGCAATCACCTTGGGCAGGATCAGGCGGAAACCGTGCGAGATGCCCATCACGCGCATCGCATCCAGCTCTTCGGTCACGCGCATCACGCCGATCTGCGCAGTGATGGCTGAACCCGAACGCCCAGCCACCAGAATCGCCGCCAGCACCGGCCCGAGCTCGCGGATGATGGCCATCCCCAAAATGTTGACGATGAAGATGCTGGCCCCGAATACGCGCAACTGGTTGGCCGACAGGTAGCTGAGCACGATGCCGATCAGGAAGCCCACCAGCGCGGTGATGCCCAGCGCCTTGTAGCCCGTGCTGTAGATGTTGGCGGAGATCTCGCGCCACGGCCCGCGATGCGGCGCGCGCACGAACCTGCCCAGGTCGAACACGAGCTGGCCGACCATGGCGATGCCATTGCCCGCGTGATCGAAAAAATCGAGCATGCCCTCGCCGAGGATCGCCACGGGGTTCATGCGGGGCGCCAGGCGCTGCTTCCAGCCGCCGGGGTCGAGCTTGGCAACACGATCGAGCATGCGGCGCTGGTCGGGCCGGGCATCCAGATGTTCGGGCCACTGATTGCCCCAGGCACGCCAGAGCAATTGCGCGCCAAAGTGGTCGATACGGCCGACTTCGGTCAGGCACCACGCGTTGGCGTTGTCCAGCCCGGCGCGGATCTGCTGGCGGGCGCTGCGCACGCCGGCGCGTTCGGCCAGGGCAAGCGTGGTCCAGTCGCCAGAGAGAAAGGCGACGGAGCGTCCATCGACAACGCGCACCTCAAGCTGCGGTGTACGGAAGGTGATCAAACGGGTCTCCGTAAGCGGTGATGCCGGCTATCGGTCGAATTGTAGCCAACGCGTCGCCAAACACTGTCACACTGGCTGCCACACTGTGAGGCCTTTGCGTCGCTTGAAGCAAGCACCAGACCCGTGTTTGCGGCACCGCTCGTACAATGCGCGCATTCTTAGCGCGAACCTGATCGCCCATCTTTATGTCTCTTGCCGAACCCTCCGCGGGGTGGCGCCTTGCGCGCGAGCGTATCCAGCCCAGCGGTCCGGCTGCCGGCTGGCCCGTCGATGTGGTCGAGGCCACCGGCTCCACCAACGCCGATCTGATGGCCGCCGTGCGCGATGCCACGTGGCCTGCCCACACGGCGACGCCCGCCCATGCCGGCAACGCGCCGCTCGTGGGCGCGTGTGTGCTGGCCGCGCAACGCCAGACCGCAGGACGCGGCCGACAGGGCCGCCCGTGGGATGGCGACCACGGTTTGACCTTCTCCATCGCCTGCGCCTTTGCGGGTGAGCCCGCGCAGCTCGGCGGACTGAGCCTGGCCGTGGGCGTGGCCGTGGTTGAGGCCGTGGCTGGGTACGCGGAAGCCCGCGGCGGCAGCGGACAGGCCCTCAGCCTCAAGTGGCCCAACGATGTGCAGATCGCCGGGCGCAAGCTGGCCGGCATCCTGGTCGAGACCGTGCGGACAGCGCCGGGCCGGACCTGGACCGTCATCGGCATCGGCCTGAACCTGGAACGGCCGCACGTGCTGGAAACCACGCTCGGCCGGGGCCTGTCGGGCGTGGAAGAACTGGTGGATGCGCCGGAGGCGAACGCCGTGTTTTCGGCGCTGCTCACATCGCTGGGTGAGCACCTGCAGCGCTTCGGCGCCCAGGGCCTGGCACCGTTCGTTGCGCCGTTTGCGGCCCGCGATGCCTTTGCCGGGGAGCGCGTGCGTCTGTGGCAGGACGGTAGCGTGGTGCTCGAAGGCGTGGCGCATGGCATCGACGCACAAGGCCGCCTGGCGATTGAATCGGGCGGACGTGTGCAGTGGATTCACAGCGGCGAGGTCTCCTTGCGCAGCGCAGATGCGGAGCAGCCATGACGCGCCTGAAGGTGTCCGCCGCGCACGCCGCCCCCGCCCGTCCGCTCTTGCTGATCGACGCAGGGAACACGCGCATCAAATGGGCGTGGATTGCCGGCGGTGCCGATGCCGAACCCGCGCTGCCCGAGGAACCCGGCGGCACGCCCTGGCAGCATGCCGGCGCCCGCGCGCATGATCGATTGGCCGAGCTGGTGGAAGACTGGCGCGATTGCCACGCCTCCGGCGTTGCGCCGCCCGAGGTATGGATCAGCGCGGTGGCTGGCCCCGCACTGCGCGATGCGCTCACCGCACGCATCGCCCGCGTGTTCGACGGAGCGCGCGTGTGCATTGCGGCATCGGAAGACGCCACCGCCGGCCTGCGCAATGGGTATCGCGACCCAACGCAACTCGGCACCGACCGGTGGATCGGTGCGGTCGGTGCACGCCATCTGTGGCCCGACACCGCCCTGCTGCTCGTGACGGCCGGCACGGCCACCACGCTCGACATCGTCACACCCGATGGCCTGTTTGCCGGCGGCCTGATCCTGCCCGGCCTCACATTGATGATGCGCGCGTTGTCACGCAACACGGCGCAGTTGCCCGAAGTGGACGTCGGCTACCTGAGCGCGGGCGACGTTGTGGCGCCGCCCTGGGCCGACAATACGCAGGACGCCATCGCGCTGGGCTGCGTCATCGCCCAGGCAGGTGCAATTGCACAGACGTGGCAGGCACTGCAGAAGCAATACCCCGGCCCGGCACGCTGCGTGCTGAGCGGCGGGGCGCGCGCCGCACTGGGGCCGCATCTGCGCATGCCGTTCCAGATGCACGATAATCTCGTGCTGCTCGGCCTGCAGGTGCTGGCGCGCGCGCGCCGGGAGGGCGCCGCGACGCTGGCCTAGCCTCAGTCGGCCGGGCTGCAGTTTCCCATCTGACGTCTTATCGTTGTTGCCGCTGTGTTCCTGCATTCCGAGCCCCCGTCCGAATCCACGTCCGTTCGCACCATGACGCTTCGCCTCGCCCTGCTGATCCTGCTGCTCGTCAACGGCGTTCTGCTCGCGGCCAATACCGGCGTGTTCGGACCGGAAGTGTCCAAGGCGTGGTTCGAAAGCGAGCGCGAGCCCGATCGCATGCGCCGCCAGATCCGCACCGAAGAGATCCGTATTCTCGAACCCGCACCCGCTGCTGCACCGGCCGCAGGCGTACCCAAATCGGCGCCGGGGTCGTCGCCCGCTGGTTCCGCACCAGCCGCATCGGGCTCGCAAGCCAACATCGAGCCTGCGGCTCTGACCACCGCTGCCATCGCTGAAAGCGGCGGCAGTTGCACCGAGTTGGGCGGCCTGACCGAAGCCCAAGCCACGCGCGGCATCGATCAGCTCAAGCAACTGGCGGGCGTGCAGGTCGAGCGCATCACGCGCCAGGAAGACAACCGCTGGTGGGTCCACATGCCGGCCCGCGACACACGCGACGACGCCGAGCGCAAGGTGGCCGAACTCAAGCGCCGCAACGTGGCGGATTCGGCCATCGTGCAGGAAGCCAATGCGTTTGTGGTGTCGCTGGGTCTGTTTCGCGACAAGGAGCGCGCGCAGCAGCGTCTGGACGAACTGCGAGCCAAGGATGTGCGCACCGCCGTGGTCACGCAAACGCGCCGGCTTGGCTCGCAGACCTCGCTTCGCGTGAGCGCTACCGCCGATGCGGCTTCGGGCGTCGCAGCCCAACTTGCCGCGCTCAAGAAAACCCTGGGCGCAGAAGACCTGCACGCATGCGCGGCAGTCACTGCATCGCGCTAAGCAGTCAGGACGTCGCGCGCACGCGCTTGAGCAGCGCCGTCGTCGAGCGGTCGTGCTCGAACGGAATCGCCAGCGCCGTGCCACCCCAGCTACGCACCACGCGCGTTTCTTCCAGCGCATCGATGTCGTAATCGCCGCCCTTCACGTAGATGTCGGGGCGCACGCGCTGGATGAGTTCGACCGGGGTTCGCTCGGCAAACAACACCACCAGACTCACCGCTTCCAGCGCGGCCAACACGGCCAGGCGATCGTCTTGCGTATTGAGCGGGCGGTCGTCGCCCTTGCCCAGCATCCGCACCGAGGCATCGGTGTTCACGCCCACCACGAGCGACGCGCCCAACGCACGCGCCTGCGCCAGATACGTGGCGTGACCGCGATGCAGGATGTCGAACACCCCGTTGGTGAAGACCAAGGGGCGCGGCAAGGCACGCACGCGGGCTTGCACATCGGCGGAGTCGCAGATCTTCTGCTCAAAGGCGGGCGCGGGCTGGCGAGCGGTCATGGTGGATCCGAAATCGGGGTGGAAAACAAAACGGCCCATCGAATCGATGGGCCGCTTGCTGCCAATGGCAAGGATCAGGCAGCTTGTTCGGCCGAGCCGAGCAGACGTGCGTTCAGTTCCTTGCGGTAGCGGTTCAGGTCTTGCACGGTTTCGAAGGTGCGCTCGAACAGCAGACCCATGTTGTGCAGGATGCGCTCGATGACCTTCTTTTCCCAGCCGGCGTCGAACTTGATCTGCTCGTCCAGCCAGTGCTCCAGCCAATCCGGGTTCGGCAGGCGCGACTGCACGGTGTCTTGCGGGAACAGCGCCTTGTTCACGTGCAGGTTGGTCGGGTGGAGCGGCTTTTCGGTGCGACGCGCCGAGGCCATCAGCACGCCGATCTTGGCGAATGCGCTGCGCGCGCTGTCGCCGAACTGGCCGAGGTATTTCTTCATGTAGCGCAGGTAGGCGCCGCCGTGGCGGGCTTCGTCCTGCGACAGATGCTTGTAGATCGCCTTGATGACCGGCTCCGTATGCCATTCGGAGGCACGGCGGTACCAGTGGTTCAGACGGATTTCACCGCAGAAGTGGAGCATCAGCGTTTCCAGTGGCGGGGCCGGATCGAATTCAAAGCGCACGTTGTGCAGCTCTTCTTCGGTCGGCACGAGGTCCGGGCGGAAGCGGCGCAGATACTCCATCAGCACCAGCGAATGCTTCTGCTCTTCAAAGAACCACACGCTCATGAACGCCGAAAAATCGGAGTCGTGACGATTGTCACGCAGGAACATCTCGGTGGCCGGTAGGGCTGACCACTCGGTGATGGCATTCATCTTGATGGTCTGCGCTTGCGCGTCGGTCAGCAGCGACGCATCGAACGTGTCCCACGGAATATCCTTTTCCATATTCCAGCGGACCGCTTCCAACGACTTGAACAATTCGGGATAGAGCATGGTAAGCCTTTGAATTTGCAGGCGGATTCTAGCAGACATGCTTGACCAGCCCCCGATTTTCGGGGTTGCCGGAGCAAAGTTCTCGGTCTGCCCGTTTCCTCGTCACAACAGGCCCGCCGCGGCCACGGTTGCAACATGGCCCGGCGACCCCCTCACGCGCGATACAGTCGCGCGTTGTCTCGCGGTACGCCGCGATGTGATCGGCAGCACGCAGGCTGCCGTCTTTTGTATCGGACCGGACTACCGCCCGGCGAGTTCTTCAGTATAGGAAGCGCTGCAAGCCGTGCGGCGAGGGATATGCAACGCATAACGCACATTTCACCCGGTGCGACCCCGGGGCGTTATACCCTAAACTGAAGACACACTCCGGTTCGCCGGCTGAGCGTCCGCTTTTGGAGATTCCCCATGTTGTTTCCCGCCACCGTTTCCATGCGTCGCCCGCGCCTGCAATTGCACGCGTCGGGTGTGCTGCGTCGGCACCATCTGCTGATGATCGCCATTGCGATTGCCATTGCCGTCATCGCGTTGCTGCTGCCGCGCACGGGGCATGCTGTTACGGCCGGCGTCGCACCGGCTGCACAAACCCCGACCACCACGGGCGCCTGCCCCGCCAGCCTGAATTTTCGCGTCAAGCGCCTGCAGGACGATGCGCCGCAAGACCTTTGCCAGTACGCCGGCCGCGTCGTGCTGGTGGTCAACACCGCCAGCTATTGCGGCTACACGCATCAGTACGAAGGGCTCGAAGCGCTGTACGCAAAGTATCGCGACAAGGGGCTGACGGTGCTGGGCTTTCCGTCCAATGACTTTCAGCAGGAACCCGGCAACAGCAAGCAGATCGCCGACTTTTGCTACAACACGTACGGCGTGAAATTCCCGATGTTCTCGAAGACGGCAGTGGTGGGTGCGGGCGCATCGCCGCTGTATGCGTGGCTCGCGACGCAGACGGGCCAGCCGCCCAAGTGGAACTTCCACAAATACCTGCTGGACCGCACCGGCCGCGTGGCGGCAGTGTTCCCCAGCAGTGTCGAGCCGAGCGACCCAGCGCTCATCAAACGCATCGACGCACTGCTGGCTGAACCATCGACCCGCTCGTCCCGCTGATCAGGCTGCGCGCATCGTGTCCGGAATCGCGCCGTACAGGAACGCGGCCAGTTCGTCGCGGCGGGCCTGCACATCGCGCTCGCCCAGGTCGATCAGTTCCTGCGTGAACTCGGGTTCGAAGAGCAGATAGCTCGCAAATGCCGCCCCGCGCGCCTCGGTGCCGCCCAGCGGCTTGAGCAGCGCGCGCACCGTGCCAGGCAGGCGCTGCACGTGGCGCGAGGCAATCAGTTCGATGCGCTCGGACGGCGCCATCACCAGCACTTCGATCTTGCGCCAGCCGTCGCGCGCGTCGGCAATCTCGGGGTTTCGGGCCACCATGGCGTTGACGTGCTGCAGCCGCTCGATATCGGCCGAAAGCCCGTCGAGGAAGATGCTTGCCAGCGCCTGCCCCGCAATCTGCGCAAGCGACGGATACCCGGACGCCGGCACCGTGTCGTACCAGCCCGGCTGCGAGCGGGACGCGGCGCCCACCACCAGAATGCGATTCGCGCCCAGATGAATGGCGGGGCTCAACGGCGACATCTGGCGCATCGTGCCGTCGCCGAACCATTCGTCGTTACCTTCGAGCGGCACCGGCTCTGCCGGGAAGACGAACGGGATGCTCGACGACGCCAGCATGTGCGACACGCCGATCTCGTCCGACACCGCAATCCGCTGCGACCGCCGCCACGGCAGCACGACATGCGGCGATTGATAGAACGTGACGTGGCGCCCGGTAGTGTATGACAGCGCAGTAATGGCCAGCGCGCGCAGCGCTCCAGCGTCGAAGGCGGCCTGCACCTGCTCGCCGTCGTGTTGCGATTCGAGCAGCTCGCGCAGCGGCGTGTTGTCGAACAGGGCGCGCGGCGTGTGGCCAGTCATCCAGCCGAACGCCAGCGCGGTCAGCCAGCGCGCGCCGCTGGAGCCCACGCGGCCGACGTCCGTGCGATAGACACGATCGGCATGCAGGGTGCCCCAGAGTTGGGTGAGCGCCTCGGTGGCAAGCGTGAAATCCTGCGCGCCGCGTGCGAGGCCCAGACTGTTGATCGCACCCGCCGATGTCCCGCAAATGACGTCGAACGGCGTACGTGCCACGCCCGGCGCATACTCGCGCGCCAACCCCGCGATGCCGCGCAGCACTCCGACCTGATAGGCGGCACGCGCACCGCCGCCCATCATCAAGAGTGCAGTGCAGTCTGTCGACATCGATCAGGGGGTGTCGTTGGTGGGCTTGCGCGGCGCAGATTTCGCCGGCGCTTTCTTGGCAGCAGTCTTCTTGGTGGCCGGCTTGGCTGTGCGCCCTGCAGACGCCTTGGCGGCCGGCTTCGGCGTGGCCTTGGCGGCAGCGCGCTTGGGCTTGGCTGGCGCTGTCGGCTCTTCGATGTCTTCCGGCGCCGCATCGAGCCCTTCCGCGCCCGGGGCGCCGCCAAACCCGGGGAAGCCGCCCGGGAAGCCCGGCATCAGGTTCTGCGGCATCGGCATGGCGGCGGCGGCAGAGCTGGCGATCTGGTTGAACTGCTGCTGCAGCATGTTCCACCACGGCGAGGGGTCCAGCGCAGCCGCGGCGGCGCGTGCGGCCGTTTGCGCCTGCGCAGCGGCCTGTGCCTGAGCGTGGGCAGCCTCGGCGCGGGCTTCGGCCTGATCGTCGTCCGTGTCTTCTTCCGCCTCGTCCTCGTCTTCGGGCGGCGGTTCGTCGTCCGGCTTGGCTGTGGCGGCGGTGTGGGGCCAGGCAGGTTTGGATTCCTCGCCGGAAGACGACGAAGACGAAGACGACGACGCGCTCGGCGTCAGGCCGTCGAACGCAGACTTCATGGCCTCGGGCGACAGTGCGGAGCCGAACGTCTGCAAGGCCACCAACGTGGCGCGCTGCACCTCCAGGCCCTGAATTGCCGTACGCAGCAGGCTGGCGTTCAGTTGCAGCCAACTCTCCACCGCGCGCAGGTCGTGGATACGCTTGTCGATTTCCTCAAGGTCCATCGGCGGCGCGGCAAAGCTCGCCATGTTGGGCATGCCGCCACCGGCCATCCCGGCAAAGCCGCCGCCCCACAGCTTGCGCAGGAAATCGAAACCGCCTTCGGCAAAATTGGGCATCTGGGTGAACATGGTGTCTCCTACAAATCGGTCGGGGGTCGGACGCGCATGCGTGTTTTCATCTTCAATCAGGCGCCATCAAACGTGGGCGGACGCTTCTGGCGCAGGCTCGCAATGCCCTCGCGCACGTCGGGGCCCGCAAAACCCATGAATTCAAGCGCCAGCGACGTATCAAAACTCGGGCCCGCCAGGCGCAACCAGTTGTTCAGCGCGTACTTGGTCCACCGGATGGCCGTCTGCGAACCCGCCGCCAAGCGCTCGGCGACCTCGAATGCGCGGTTGACGAGTTCCGATTCCGGCACGGCCAGCGAAATCAGCCCAATGCGCTCGGCCTCTTCGCCGGTCATGGACTCGCACAGCAGCAGGTAATACTTGGCCTTGGCCATACCGCACAACAACGGCCAGACAATGGCCGCATGATCGCCCGCCGCCACGCCCAAGCGCGTGTGGCCGTCGACGATGCGGGCGTCCTTCGCGGCGATCGAAATATCGGCCAGCAATCCGGCAACGAGCCCTGCCCCCACGGCCGGGCCGTGCATGGCGCTGACAATCGGCTTGTCGCAGTTGATGACGTTGTAGACAAGGTCGCGCGCCTCGTGCCAGACGCGCGTGCGCACGTCGAAGTCATCAGCCATCTGCTCAACGAGGTGCAGATCGCCGCCAGCCGAGAAGCCCTTGCCCTCGCCGCGGATGAGCGCGACGCGCACGGAGGGCTCGGCGGACACATCGCGCCAGATTTCCGCCAGTTCGCGGTGCAGGCCGGCATCGGCCGTGGACAGCTTGCGGTTGGCCGACTGCGCCGCGCCCATCACGATTTCGAGGATGGGGCCGTGCTGGATGAGCGTCAGCGCCTGGTAGCGGGCAAAGCGGGGGGCGAGCGAGGTCATGGCGTCCAAGGTAATGGTTCAAGCATAGCGGATGAGATCGCGCGTGCAATGCGGGATGCGCTCCGTCGTCATCGTCACTTTCACTTCGCGGCATCGGCCAGGTGCCATTGGCCGCGGCGGATCTGCGCCATCACGCGGGCACGCTGGTCCAGGCCAACGTGGTCCTGCGGGCTCATGTTGACCACCCCCGTGCTGGTGGGCAGATCGTGCACCTGCTCCAGTGCGTCGCGCAGCGCCTCGCGAAAGGCCGGCGTGCCAGGCTTGGCACGCTTGAGTGCCACCGGCACCGCGCGCTGCAGCAGCAAGCCGATGTCGCCCGTGTAGGCGGCGAAGATCGACACGCTGCCACGGCCAAAGGTGGCCTCATAACGGCGCGCAAAATCCAGCGCCTGCCGCTTCGCCGGATTGGTGTCGGGCAATTCGGCGGCGACCATCACGGGGCCGGTCGGCACGTAGGCGCCTTCGCAATCCTTGCCGCACAGCCTGACGAAATCGTTGTTGGATACGCCGTGATTGAAGTAGATCTTGCCGGTGTAGCCGCGCTCGGCCAGCGCGCGGGCCGGCAGGGCGGCGGGCGTTCCGGAGCCGCCGATCACCACCGCGTCGGGCTTGTTGGCCAGCAGATGCAGCACCTGCGCGGTCACGCTGTTGTCGGTGGGCGAAAAACGCTCGGTATCGGTGACGCGGATGTGCTTGAGATCGGCAAAGCGCTGCACCTCCGTCAGGAAGGCCTCGCCCAGTGCATTTGCAAAGCCGATGTAAGCAATGGTCTTCACGCCGTGCGCTGCGGCGTGCTCGGCAATCAGCGAGGCCATGTGCGAGTCCGAATGCGGCGTCTTGAAGATCCAGCGCCGCTTGGCATCCATCGGCTCGATCAACCGGGCGGATGAGGCCAGCGAAATCACGGGCGTCTTGCCCTCGGCCGCCGCGTCGATCATCGCCAGCGTATTCGGCGTCGTGGACGAGCCGACGATCACGTCGACGTTCGACTCGCTCATCAGCTTGCGCGTGTTGGTGACCGCGCGCGTGGTGTCCGACGCATCGTCAAGCACGATCACGTCGACCTTTTCGCCGCCAATCTCGCTAGGCCACAGCGTGGTGGCGTTCTTCTCGGGCTGCCCCAGCGAGGCCTGCGGCCCGGTGGCCGACACCGTGACCCCGACGCGGATGTCCGCCAGTGCGGCGGAAGACAGCAAAGCCAGACCAGCCAGTACGCCTGCGTGCCGCCACTTCGGTCGCTGCATTGGGGGTCTCCTCCCGTGGTTTGGCAAAGAGCGTAGCGGTTTTGCGGCGGTTTGGCGATGCGGAGTCGCCCAGGCTGGACAGGTTCAGGCAGCGAGCGCCGTGATGCGGGCGCGCGGCAGCGCATCCTCCACGAACGCGCGCATCGATTCGAGCACAGCCGATTGCGGCATCAACCCGAAGTTGTGCAGCGCCATCACGTGATCGACGCCCATGTCGGACAGCTGCGCGAGCTTCTCGGCCACCGCGTCGGGCGTGCCGAACAACGACAGGCCGCTGGCGAGCACATCGTCGTACGTCTGGCGACGCGCGTAGAGCCGCGTGGCGACATACAGGTCGAATGCGTCGGCGGCCGTTGCACGCACGGCGGCTTCGGTCGGGCCCACATGCGTATGCAGCGCGACGGCCGCCATGCCACGCGTGTCGGCAATGCCTGCTTCGGCCAGGCCACGGCGGTATTCGTCCATCAACGTGCGGATGTCCTCAAAACTTTCAACCGAGGCATACGGCACGAACAGCATGCGCCGGCCCTGCCTGCCAATGTGATACGCCGCCTCGCGCCGCAGGATTGCCACGTGGATCGGCACGCGAGCCTGCACCGGCAGAACGTTGAGGCGCACGTCGCGCAGCGTGTGGAACTGGCCCGCGTGGTGCACACGCTCACCGGAAAGCAATCGCTCGACGAGCATCAGCGCTTCGTCAAAGCGCTCGCGCTTGATGGCGGGATCGACGTCGTAGCCTTCGAACTCGTGCTTGAGGTAGCCGGAGCCCACGCCCAGCGACAGCCGCCCGCCGGAAAGCGCGTCGACCATCGCGTAGTTCTCGGCCACCGTGGCCGGGTGGTGGAAGGTCAGGATCGAGATGGCCGTGCCCAGTCGCAGCCGCTGTGTCTGCGCGGCCAGATGCGACAGAAAGACTGCCGGGTTGGGGACAGCGCCGTACTCGTGAAAGTGATGCTCGGCCACCCAGAAGGTGTCGTAGCCAAGCGCTTCGGCGTGGCGCGCCTGGGCGATGACGTCTGCGTAGAGTTGCGGCAGACTGCGGGGCCGGTCGGGGTAGTGGTCCTGCACGGAAAAGATCGACAGCTTCATGGCGTCTCCGGGTTCGAGGTCTTTTCCAGCGCGCAGGGCCGCCGCGCCGGTTGTATCTTTTTACGTAACGCGTATCTTATAAAGCGACACTCGAGACTTCAAGATGCCCATCGACGCCCCCCTGCCCCCGGAAACATCGCCCCACGAACTGGCCACAGAAGACGCCACGCCTGAACGCACCAGCGCCGGCATCCAGTCCGCTGAGATCGCGTTGAGCGTGCTTTCGGCGATGGCGCATGCCGGTGGCGCACACGCCGTCTCCGAACTCGGGCGGCAGTTGGGCATGCCGCGCGCGAAGGTGCACCGTTACCTGGTGTCGCTGGAACGCATGGGTTTTGTCGAGCAGGACCCCGCTTCCGCCCGCTACCGGCTGGGGGCGCAGGCGTTGCAGGTGGGGCTGTCGGCGCTGTCCGACGTGGATTTCGTGCGCGAGGGCAGCAACCTGCTCCCCAAGCTGGCCGAGCGGCTGAACGAAAGCGTGTTTCTGTCGATCTGGACCGCGCGCGGCCCGGTCATCGTGCGCTGGGAAGACAGCGGCAGGCCGGTGGCGGTCAATGTGCGGGTGGGGTCTGTCATGCCGCTGCTGAACTCGGCCACGGGTCAGGCATGCGCGGCATGGATGCCCGAAATCCAGATCGTCTCGCTCATCGACCGTGAATTGCGCGGGCCGGGTGCCGGCAAGGCGGGCCTGACCGACTGGCTGAACTGCCGCGCGCGCTGGCAGGCGGTGCGGCAAGAAGGCGTGGCGCGCATCGGCGGGACATTGGTGCACGGCATCGATTCGGTGGCCGTGCCGGTGCTCGATTCACAAGGCAAGCTGGCCGGGGCGATCACGGCGCTGGGCTTGTCCAGCGTGTTCGATTCGAGCCTGGAAGGGCCCGCCGCGCGGCTATTGCGCGAGGCCGGGCGGACGCTATCCCTTCGTCTGGGGTATCACGGGCAGGCGCTGATGGCCGGTGCCGCTGCGCCAAAGCGGGGGCGCCGTCCGCGGACGACGCCCGAATCCGCGTAGGGCAAGGCTTACGCCTGCGTGCCCGGCGCGACAACTTCCTGGTCGATCGCCCCGAAAATCGACACGCCGTTGGCGTCGAACATCTCGATCTTCACGGTGTCGCCGTAGCGCATGTATTCGGTGATGGGCGCACCGGATTCGATGGTTTCCAGCATGCGTTTCTCGGCAATGCACGCGTACCCCTTGCTGCGGTCCACGTTGGAAATCGTGCCCGAGCCGACGATGCTGCCCGCACGCACGTTGCGTGTTTTGCAGATGTGCGCCATCAGCTGACCGAAGTCGAACACCATGTCGGTGCCGCACTCGGGCTGGCCGACCTTCTTGTTGTTCCAGCGCACCGTCATCGGCAGATGTACCTTGCGTTCGCGCCAGGCGTCGCCCAATTCATCGGGCGTGACGGCGACGGGCGAGAACGACGTGGCCGGCTTGCTCTGGAAGAAGCCGAAACCCTTGCCCAGCTCCGCCGGAATCAGATTGCGCAGCGACACATCGTTGGCCAGCACGATCAGGCGGATGCCCTCGGCAGCGGCGGCCGGCTCGGTGCCCATCGGCACGTCGCCGGTGATGACAGCCACCTCGGCTTCGAAATCGATGCCGAACGCCTCGCTGCGGCAGACGATGGGATCGTGCGCGCCGGCCAGGTCGTCCGAGCCGCCCTGGTACATCAGCGGGTCGGTCCAGAACTCGGGGGGCATCTCGGCGCCGCGCGCCTTGCGCACCAGTTCAACGTGATTCACATACGCCGAGCCATCCGCCCACTGGTAAGCGCGCGGCAGCGGCGCCATGCAGTTGGCGGCATCGAACGCAAACGGGTGGCGTGCGCGGCCCGCGTTGAGCTGGTCGTACAGATCCTGCAGCTGCGGCGCGTGGAAGGCCCAGTCGTCCAGCGCGCGCTGCAGCGTGCCGGCGATGTGCGTGGCGAAGTGAGCGGTCTTGAGGTCGCGCGAGACCACGGCCAACTGGCCGTCGCGCGAGCCATCCTTGAGGGTGGCGAGTTTCATGTGCGTTGTGTGGAGAAAAGCTGCGCGGATGGTACACCTTGCATCGGCTAAACTGGCCCGAACCGATCCATCGCCCATGACCATGCCACCGCTGCCCGCCGACACCGATCTCGACCTGGAGCCCGATGCCGACGGTGAATTGGATGCGCCCGCGCGCTCGGGCATCCAGTCCATCGAAGTCGGCTTCCGGCTGCTGGAAGTGCTCACGCACACCACCGGCCCGATGATGCTGCGCGACCTCGCGCGTGCCGCGCCCATGAACCCCGCCAAGGCGCACCGTTATCTGGTGAGCTTTGCGCGCCTGGGGCTTGTCACGCAAACGCCCGAAGGCCGTTACGATCTGGGTCCGTTCGCGCTGGAAATGGGGCTGGTGAGCCTGAACCGACAAGACCCGATGCGCCGCGCCCGGCCCGCCGCCGCCGCGCTGCGCGACGAGATCGATCACACTGTCGGCCTGGCCGTCTGGGGCAACCAGGGCCCGGCCATCGTCCACTGGGAAGAAGCCAGCCATCCCGTGACGGTCAGCTTGCGCCTGGGGGATGTGATGCCGATGCTGAACTCGGCCACCGGCCGCGTGTTCGGCGCGTACTTGCCGCGCGCGCAGACGCGCTGGTTCATCCAGCGCGAACTCGATCGCATTGCGGCCCAGGGCGAGTCCGCCGACTCCGAGAACCCGGAGCTACCGCAAACGCTCGAAGCCTACGATGCGATCTGCGCCGACGTGCGCCTGCGTGGCGTCTCGCGCATCCACGGTGGCGTGCTGCCCGGCATCAACGCGATGTCGCTGCCGGTGTTCGACGCCAACGGCCAATTGTGTCTCGTGCTGATCGCGTTGGGCGCACAAAGCACCTTCGACACCACTTGGAGCAGCCCGCTGGAGCGGCGCTTGCGGCTGGCCGCACAACAACTTTCCGCCGATCTTGGATACGTTGCACCCAACGCCCCGCAATGCTGACGAACTGAATACCGACCGCGTGCAACCCCGCAGGCGTCGCTTCTATCGGCTTGGCCGGTTCGGGCTCGTGCTGCTGGCCGTGCTCGTGCTGCACGTCGTTGCGGTCGTGTGGATCGCGCGCAGCCGTCAGGTGACGTGGCCGCCGGCCCCCGAGCAGATCATCCCCGCGCTGTTGCTGCATCCCGAGCCCGTGCAGCCGCCCCCGCCCCCGGCTGCGCCCAAGCTGCGCCCGGCTCCGCCCCGTCCGCGTTCTCAGACCCCGCCTGCTCCGGCGCCGACACCCACGTCGCCGGCGCCCGATCTGGCAAGCATGGACCCGTCCGAGTTCACCAGCGCTGGCGCTCAAGCCTCGGGCGATACCGGCGTGGTCAAGGATCTGAGCGGCGAAGGCCCGGGCGGGCCGCCTGCACCGCCGGGCGACGCATTCTCGCTGCCACCATCGACCACGCTGCGGTACGCCACTTACGTCAACGGCGTGCGCAACGAAGATGGCGTGATCCGCTGGGCCACCGATGGCAAAAGTTACACGCTCGCCGTGGAAATTCCGTTGCCGCTCTTCTTCGGCAAACTCGCGTTTCGCAGCGCCGGCACCGTCGGCCCGTATGGTCTAACCCCCGCGCGCTACGAAGAAGAGCGCGGGCGCCGACAACCCGACGTGACGACGTTCCATTACGCGACCGACTCCATACCGGCATCCGGCGCACAGAGCGCGCCCACGGTCACTTTCACCCGCTCGCCGGCCGTGCTTCCGTTGCCCGAAGGCACGCAAGACCGCTTCAGCGTCTTCCTGCAACTGACCGGATTGGCCCGTGGCGGCCCCGCGCGCATCGCCAGCCCGGGCCTCACGCTGGAATTCCCGATCGCCGATACCGACAGCGTGGAAGTGGCCCGCGTCCAGCATGTCGGCGAGGAAACCATCGACACGCCGAACGGCACGATTCGTGCGCAACACTTCATACGACTGCCGCGCCGCGCGGATGACAAACGGCGTGTAGAGATCTGGCTGTCCCCCGATCGCGGCTGGCTGCCGGTACGCCTGCGCCAGACCGAGCCCAACGGCATGCAGTTCGATCTGGTCTACCAGTCCCAGGAAGGAGGCTGACATGGATACCAACGCCTTCTCCGATTCCGGCACGGTGCACGCCAACCACATCGACATCCACCACCGCACCGAGGGCGCCGATGGCCCGTGGGTCGTGCTTGCGCACGCCTTGGGCGTAGACCACCAATTGTGGGACAGCGCCGCCCGACGCCTGGCCAGCCGCTATCGCGTGCTGCGCTACGACGCACGTGGCCACGGCAAGACCAGCGCCCCGCACGGCCCCTACACGCTGTTCCAGATGGCGGACGATGTGGCCGGCCTGCTCGATGCGCTATCGATCGGACAGGTGCATTTCGTTGGCCTGTCGATGGGCGGCATGGTCGGGCAGGTCCTGGGCGTGCGGCACGCGCAGCGGCTGCTCTCGCTCACGCTGTGCGACACCGTGTGCTACACGCCGGCGTCGGCGCATGTCATGTGGGACGAGCGCATCGGTCAAGTCGAAGCGCACGGTATGAGCGGCATTGTCGAGCCCACGATGCAGCGCTGGCTGACCACGCCGTTTCGTGAAGCCCATCCCGAAGTCGTTGAACGCATCCGCGGCTTGCTGCGCGCCACACAACCGCACGGCTATGTCGGTACATGCCTCGCCATCAAGGCGCTCGACACACGCAGCGCGCTGGCGCGCATCGCCTGTCCCACGCTCGTCATGACAGGCGACCAAGACACCGGTGCCCCGGTGGAAGCGGCACGCGAGATCGCCACGCACATTCCCGACGCCCGTTTGAAAGTGATTCCGCACGCGGCGCACCTGGCCCCCATCGAACAGGAGGAGGGCTTCCTCGCCGATCTGGATGAGTTCCTCGGGCACGCTGGATGCGGGAGTCAATGCGACACGCCATAAGGCCTGCCTGCCTTGCCGATAGTTGCACGCGCCCCGCACACGGCCCGTCGTCTACTGGCCGAATGGCGGAAGGCCGCTTGCTTCTTTTGATGCAGAAACGGAAAGGTCTTGTTACGCGATCACAACGCACGTCACACATTTCGCCTCGCGTTCGCGAACTTTGTGACCGATCATGAAGCCCAAGGGGTAGATGGGGCAGAACGGTCATGAGGCGGGAATTGATCGGCCCTTGAAGTCATGATGGTGGGCCCCATCTACCCGGTGCAGCAGTAGAGCAGTCCCCACAACAGCAAGACGATTGACGCCTCGGAGGTGCACCATGCAGATGATCTACAACAGCGACAACTACTGTGTTGTCGAGTTCGGTGTAGACGGCCAACACGCCATGCTGTCAGCGGGCGGCTACGAGATCGTGGACAAGAACCTCAAACGTGAGATCTTCCTGGGCGGCGAGTTGGCCGAGCATTTCCGCGAGGACGTGAAAAAGCTCATCGCCAGCGAACCGACCGTTGAAGAAGTCGACGATTTCCTCGGCAAATTCGACACGGTGATGACGCAGCCGGTCACGATGCACTGAGGCAATTCGCGGGTCAGACTGCCCGCTGGAACAACCATGAAAAAACGCCCGGAGCTTGGTGCTGCCGGGCGTTTTTCATTTGCCGACCGACTATCGGGCCGATAGTTTCTCTCTAGCACTGCTCCCACGGGAGACCGGCATGACGCCAGCCATTGAGGGTGTTGCGATGGCGCGTGCCGTCCAAATCGCCTTCGAAGCCGTGGCGCACGACGTAGACATCGCGGAACCCGGCTTCTTCCAGCGCGTGCGCAGCGGCCGCGGAGCGATTGCCGCTCCGGCAGATCAGCACGATCGGCCGCTCGATGCCGTGGCCGGTCAATTTGCGTACGGTCGGCACGAACTCCGGGTTCACTTCCCAGTGCGGGCCGTCATTCCAGGAGACGTGGTGCGCGCCGGCCGGATGCCCCACGAAAAGGTGTTCCATCTCGCTGCGGCAGTCGATAAAGAGGGCGGCAGGCGTGCGCTGCAGGAACGCGTGGGCGTCTGTGGGGTCGAGCAGTTGCATGGCGGGCGTCAGAGCAGAGCAATTGGCGTGATGTCGATTATAGAAGCGCGATTGCCCGCAACGGCGGCAAGTCATTGATGCGACTGGTAAAATTCCACTTTGGCCGCAAATTCTGAATATTCGACCGGCCGCTGCACCTCGGAGTCCCTTCCATGACCGCGCCCCTGCCCTACACCCGTGCCGCCAACCTGCCCGCGCTGCTGCGCGAGCGCATCCTGATCCTGGACGGCGCGATGGGCACCATGATCCAGCGCTACAAGCTGAATGAGGCGCAATACCGCGGCGAGCGCTTTGCCAACCACCCGATCGATGTGAAGGGCAACAACGAGCTGCTGCTGCTCACCCGCCCCGACGTCATCCGTGAAATCCATGAGCAGTACCTGGCTGCCGGCGCGGACCTGATCGAAACCAACACCTTCGGTGCGACGACCATCGCTCAGGAAGACTACAAGATGGCGGAGCTGGCCTACGAGATGAACGTCGTGGCCGCCCGCCTGGCACGCGAAGCCTGCGACAAATACAGCACGCCCGACAAACCGCGCTTTGTTGCCGGCGCCTTTGGGCCGACGCCCAAGACCGCCAGCATTTCGCCCGACGTGAACGACCCGGGCGCTCGCAACGTCAGCTTCGACCAACTGCGCGACGCCTACTACGAGCAGGGCAAGGCGCTGCTCGAAGGCGGCGCGGACGTGTTTCTGGTCGAGACCATCTTCGACACGCTCAACGCCAAGGCAGCGCTGTTCGCCATCGATCAGCTGTTTGAAGACACCGGCGAGCGCGTGCCCGTGATGATCTCCGGCACCGTCACCGACGCCTCGGGCCGCATTCTCTCGGGCCAAACCGTCGAGGCGTTCTGGAACAGCCTGCGCCACGCCAAGCCGATCACCTTTGGCCTGAACTGCGCGCTGGGCGCCGCGTTGATGCGTCCGTACATCGCCGAGCTGGCGAAGATTTGCGATACGGCCGTCTCGTGCTACCCCAACGCCGGCCTGCCCAACCCAATGAGCGACACGGGCTTTGATGAAACGCCAGAGGTCACCTCCAGCCTGGTCGACGAGTTTGCTTCGGCCGGCCTGGTGAATCTGGTGGGCGGTTGCTGCGGCACCACGCCGGAGCACATCAAGGCGATTGCCGATCGCGTGGCGAATCGCAAACCGCGCGCATGGCCCGGCCAATACAAAGAAGCCGCCTGAGCACAGGCCCCACGCCCGTACACCGCCGTCCCCATTCGCATCAAACGATCATGACCGACCACCCCATGCGCCTCTCTGGCCTCGAACCATTCAACATCGGCGAGAGCACGCTGTTCGTCAACGTCGGCGAGCGCACCAACGTCACCGGGTCCAAGGCGTTCGCGCGCATGATCCTGAACAGCCAGTTCGACGAGGCGCTGGCCGTGGCGCGCCAGCAGGTCGAAAACGGCGCGCAGGTCATCGACATCAACATGGACGAAGCGATGCTCGATTCCAAGGCGGCGATGGTGCGCTTCCTGAATCTGATCGCCTCGGAGCCCGACATCGCGCGGGTGCCGATCATGATCGACTCGTCCAAGTGGGACGTGATCGAGGCAGGCCTGAAGTGCGTGCAGGGCAAGGCGATCGTGAACTCGATCTCGCTCAAGGAAGGCGAAGAACAGTTTGCGCACCATGCCAAGCTCATCAAGCGCTACGGCGCGGCCGCCGTGGTGATGGCGTTTGACGAGCAAGGCCAGGCCGACACGTTTGCCCGCAAGACCGAGATCTGCAAGCGCAGCTACGACTTCCTGGTGAACCAGGTCGGCTTTGCGCCGGAAGACATCATCTTCGACCCGAACATCTTCGCGGTGGCCACCGGCATCGAAGAACACAACAACTATGCAGTGGACTTCATCGAAGCCACGCGCTGGATCAAGCAGAACCTGCCGTACGCGAAAGTGAGCGGCGGCGTGTCGAACGTGTCGTTCTCGTTCCGCGGCAACGACGTGGTGCGCGAAGCCATCCACACCGTGTTCCTGTATTACGCGATTCAGGCGGGCATGGACATGGGCATCGTCAACGCGGGCCAGTTGGGCGTGTACGAGAACCTCGACCCCGAGCTGCGCGACCGCGTGGAAGATGTGGTGCTGAACCGCCGCCCGGATGCCACCGATCGCCTGCTGGAAATCGCCGACCGCTACAAGGGAGGCGGCACCAAGCGCGAAGAAAACCTCGCCTGGCGTCAGGAGCCGGTGGAAAAGCGCCTGGCCCACGCGCTCGTGCATGGCATCAACGATTACGTGGTCGAAGACACCGAAGAAGTCCGCGCGAAAATCTTTGCTGCGGGCGGTCGCCCGATCCAGGTAATCGAAGGCCCGCTGATGGACGGCATGAACATCGTTGGCGACCTGTTCGGCGCCGGGAAGATGTTCCTGCCGCAGGTGGTGAAGTCCGCCCGCGTGATGAAGCAGGCGGTGGCGCACCTGATTCCGTTCATCGAAGAAGAGAAGCGCCAGATTGCAGCGGCCGGCGGCGACGTGCGCTCGCGGGGCAAGATCGTCATCGCCACGGTCAAGGGCGATGTGCACGACATCGGCAAGAACATCGTCACCGTCGTGCTCCAGTGCAACAACTTCGAAGTCGTGAACATGGGCGTGATGGTCCCGTGCAACGACATCCTGGCCAAGGCGAAGGTGGAAGGCGCGGACATCATCGGCCTGTCGGGCCTGATTACGCCGTCGCTCGAAGAAATGGCCTACGTGGCGTCGGAAATGCAGCGCGACGAGTACTTCCGCGTGAAGAAAATCCCGCTGCTGATCGGTGGCGCGACGACGAGCCGTGTGCATACCGCCGTGAAGATCGCCCCGAATTACGAAGGGCCGGTGGTTTACGTGCCGGACGCCTCGCGCTCAGTGAGCGTGGCGTCGAGCCTGCTGTCCGACGAAGGCGCCGCGCGCTACGTCGAAGAACTGCACGCCGACTACGACCGCATCCGCACGCAGCACGCCAACAAGAAGGCCACGCCGATGGTGTCGCTGGCGGCCGCGCGCGCCAACAAGACGAAGATCGACTGGAGCAACTACACGCCGCCCAAGCCGAAGTTCATCGGCCGCCGCGTGTTCCGCAACTACGATCTGAACGAACTCGCCCAGTACATCGATTGGGGCCCGTTCTTCCAGACGTGGGACCTGGCCGGTAAATTCCCGGACATCCTCAACGACGAGATCGTCGGCGAATCGGCCCGCAAGGTATTTTCCGACGGCAAGAGCATGCTCGCGCGCCTGATCGCCGGGCGCTGGCTCACGGCCAACGGCGTGATCGCGCTGCTACCCGCCAACACCGTCAACGACGACGACATCGAGATCTACACCGACGAATCGCGCTCGGAAGTCGCGCTCACCTGGCGCAACATCCGCCAGCAGAGCGAGCGCCCGATCATCGACGGCGTGATGCGCCCGAACCGCTGCCTGGCCGATTTCATCGCGCCCAAGGACACCGGCATTGCCGACTACATCGGCCTGTTTGCCGTCACCGGCGGCATTGGGGTGGAAAAGCGCGAGAAGCAGTTCGAAGCCGACAACGACGACTACAGCGCGATCATGCTCAAGGCCCTGGCCGATCGCTTTGCCGAAGCCTTTGCCGAATGCCTGCACGCCCGGGTGCGGCGCGACCTGTGGGGCTACGCACCGGATGAGACGCTCGACAACGATGCGCTCATCCGCGAGGAATACAAGGGCATCCGCCCCGCGCCCGGCTACCCGGCCTGCCCGGAGCACACCGTCAAGCGCGACATGTTCCGCGTGCTCGACGCGCAGGAGATCGGCATGGACCTGACCGAGGCGCTGGCCATGACGCCGGCCGCTTCCGTCTCGGGCTTCTACCTTTCGCATCCGGACAGCACGTACTTCACGCTCGGCAAGATCGGCCAAGATCAGGTGGACGACATGATCGCCCGCAGCGGTGAAGACCGCGCCTTTGTGGAGCGCGCCCTCGCCCCGAATCTCTGATTCTGTGACAAGACGTTTAAGACATAGTGTGAATCACGCTGTGTCTTACGTCCGCAAACCCTCACCGGCATTGGCTTTGCCGGGGTTTCAAGAGGGGCGATCCTGACATTACAAAGGCTTACACCCCCTAACAGTCGTAACCGAAAGGGCTCCATAGACTGAACCCATTCACTCAACACACACAGAGTGATGCCGCGACGAATCCCTCGCGTGGCCGTTCAGAACGAAAGGAGTCTCTTCCATGAACAAGCTGCTGATCTCCCTGTCCGCCATCGCCATCGCTGCTGCTTCGGCTTACGCCAACGCGCAAACCCCGTCGGCCGGCGTATCGCTGCAATCCAATGGCACTGCGGCCGTGGCACCGGCGCAAGGCAATGCCGGCGTGGGCCTGAAGGCCGATACGGGCGCCAAGCTGGACACCGAGTCCGCCAAGAGCCAACTGAACACCAAGGCTGAGCACGGCGCCAAGGCCGCGCACGAGCACAAGGCGAAGACGGAAGCCGGCGTCGACAAGACCGCAGACAAGGTCGGCAAGTCGGTCAGCAAGACGGAAAAGTCGGCCGAGAAGTCGGGCAAGGCCGCAAAGGCTGACACCGGCGCCGGCCTGAGCGCCGACGCAGGCGCGAACGCCGCCGCCACGACCCAGACGAAGTAACACGTCACTGCGCGGAAAAACCGGGGCCGCCCGGCAATTCCGGCTACCCTCGGGGCGGAACTCTTCCGCCCCGTTTTCTTTGGCCGCACGCGCCCAGGCACGCCGATTGCTGATCGGGGAGGCATCGACATGTTGCGATTCATGCACATTCCCGAGGTCTCTTATGGAAACGCAGACAACGCCTTCTCAAACCGCCAGCACGAGGGGCCCCGTTTTGGCGCAACAGTCCGATACAATTGCTGTCGTATCGAACCAACAAGCGCAGCGCACGGAGTCGGGCAATCCGCCCAGCGCGCTCATAAGGAGCAGCATGATTCGCGTCCTGATTGCGGACGACCACGAGATCGTTCGCGCCGGCCTTCGACAGTTTCTGTCCGAAGAGCGGGACATCGAAGTCGCGGGGGAAGCGGCCAGCGGGGAAGAGGTGATGGAGCAACTCCGCACCGGGGCCTTTGACGTCGTGGTGCTCGACATTTCCATGCCCGATCGCAACGGCATCGACACCCTCAAGCTGGCTCGCCAACGCCATCCGGATCTGCCGGTGCTGATCCTGTCGACCTTCCCGGAAGACCAGTACGCCATCAACCTGATCCGCGCAGGGGCATCGGGCTATCTGACAAAGGAAAGCGCGCCGGACGAGCTGGTCAAGGCCATCCGTACCGTGTCGCAAGGCCGTCGCTATGTCAGCCCGACCGTGGCCGAGCTGCTGATTGGCGGCCTGGAAAAGCCGACCGACCAGCCGCTGCACCAGACGCTGTCCAAGCGTGAGTTTCAGATCTTCTGCAAGCTGGCGCGCGGGCAATCGGTATCGATCATCGCGGAAGAGCTGTTCCTGAGCGTCAAGACGGTCAGCACTTACCGCACGCGGATTCTGGAAAAGATGGGCATGAAATCCAATGCCGATCTGACGTATTACGCCATCAAGAACGGCCTGGTTGAGTAGCACCTGATGGGGCGCCAAAACCCCTTGGCGCACCGCAAACCCAACTGGCATGTAGGACAACGCCTGATACCACCTCGGCAACCCGCTGGCTAACATCAACCCATGCTGGATCAAGCCGTCACCCTCTCCGCCCGTGGCCTGCGCGTCCTCCTGATCGAGGATTCCCCGGTGCTTCGCGGCATGGTGCTGGAATACCTCAAGGCCTCCGCCTTCGTGGCGACGGTCGAATGGGCAGACACCGAAGATTTGGCGCTGGGCCTTCTGGGGCAGGGCCACTACGACGTCGTGATCGTCGACCTGCAATTGCGGCAGGGCAATGGCTTCAAAGTCCTCCAAACGCTGCGCGATCAAGCGTCGCCCAGCGTACGTATCGTCTACACCAACCACGCTCAGGTTCCGACCTACCGGCAGCGCTGCTTTGAAGCCGGCGCCAACTATTTCTTCGACAAATCGCTCGAACTCGACAAGGTGTTCGAGGTGATCGAAGAGCGCGCCGGTGTCGGCCGCCCCCGTCCTCAGCCCGCGCAGCATTTCCACCCCTGAGATTCTTAGCGCGCCGCATCTGCCGTCGCGCCACGCGCCCAACGCCATTTCTCACCTCAAGGAGCGTTCGATGAAGACCTTGTGTGCCGCACTTGCAGTGACGTGTATGTTCCTGGCCGGCTGCAACACCATGGCCGGCGCCGGCAAGGACATCCAGACCGGTGGTCAGAAGCTGGAGAACTCGGCCGACAACGCCAAGCAGAAGATGTAACGTCAGCGCCAGCGACGCCGGCATCAAAAACAAAAAGCCCCGCGATGGGGCTTTTTGTTTGGGCGATGCGTTACGGCGAGCGACTTACACCGTCGCGCCGCCGCGGCCCGGGGCAGGCGCAATACCGCCAGTCAGCGCCTGCATGCCCGACGGTTCGTTAGCCGCGCCTCGGTCGAATACGGCATCGCTGGGGGGCAGCTCGACGATGATCGTCACACCGCCGCCTGGCATTGAGTCGATGACGAGCGTGCCGCCCAGCGCAATGGCGCGCTGCTCCATCCCCAGCAGGCCGTGGTGGCCGACCATGCGGCGCCGCTCGATATCGGCGGGGAACCCACAGCCGTTGTCGCGCACGCGCAAGCGCACGCCCTCTTCACCTACATCGAGCGCCACCGACACCGTGGTCGCATGCGCGTATTTCGATGCGTTGGTCAGCGATTCCTGCACGATCCGATACAGCGCGATGGCCGCATCGTCGGTGAGCTTGGGCATATCGTCGGGCAGGCTCACTTCCGTATGCCAGCCATTGCGCGTGCCCACGTCCTCCGTCAATTGCGAGAGCGCTTCCACCAAACCCAGGTTGAGCAGGATCGTCGGGCGCAGGTCTTCGATCAGGCGGCGCTTGATCTGGATGCCCTGATCCACGTGGGCCATCACGCGCGTGATCTTTTCGCTTACCGCAGGCTCATTGGCATGAATGCGTGAACGCAGCCAGTGGAGGTCCATCTTGGTGGCGGTGAGGATGGCGCCCAGCTCGTCGTGCAGCTCGCGCGCGAGGCGCGTCTTCTCATCTTCGGTCACGCGCTGCAGGTGCGCAGCCAAGTCGGACAACTGACGCGTGCGCTCACGCACCATACGGTCGAGCTTCTGGCTTTCCTCCTCCGCCATGTCGCGCTCACGCTCCGTCACGGCAAGGCGCTTGGCGTGCTGCATGCCCAGTACCACCAGCAGGATGATGTTGACCGCCGTGATGAGCGCAATGCCGTAGCGCGAGAGCGCCAGGTCGCGCTCGGCGTGTTCAAGACTGCGCGCCACGGTGGCGATCTCACGCTGACGCAGGCGGTCCAGCCCCTGCCGCACCGCTTCCATCGATGCCTTGCCAAAATCGGTGCGCACGAGATCGAGCGCCACTTCCAGATCACGCTTGCCGTAGATGAGGGTGAGTTCCATCTCGGTGAGCTTGCGGCTGACCTGGAGCGCCGTCTCCGAGAACAGCTTCAGCGCGTCAGGATCGTTGGCGTAGTGATCGCGAATTTCTGCCATCAACGCGTGGATGTGCGGGATGGCCTTGTTGTATGGATCGAGGTATTCGTCCTTGCCCGTGAGCAGGAACCCGCGTTGCCCGGCCTCGGCGTTCACCAGCTCGGCAAGCAGTTCGTTGATGGCGGTTTCGGCCTGCTGCGACTGAATCACCTGCCGATAGCCCTGGCTCAGGCGGATGTTGCCCGTCTCCGAGGCAATCAGCACCCCGAGCGTCAGCAGAATGCCGCCGGCGAGCAGCAGAGTGGAGCGCAAGGATGACCGCATGGCATGCAGACCCATAGGAAACGCGTCAAACCGCCCGACGCGGCGCGCGTTGCGTTTGTGTTTTTTTGGCAATTCGGATGATACCGCGTGGGCGCCCCGGGCGACACTTGGGGCGCACCCCGGTCAGGCACGCGATGTGCGTAGGGATACGCGACAGGGCGTCGGCCTCATCCAATGCTCCGCTGCCCTGCATTCCCATCCCATCCGAACCGGAGACGACAACATGCTGAAATGGGCACTCATCTTCGCCATCATCTCCCTGGTGGCCGGCGTCCTGGGCTTTACCGGCATTGCCGCAGGCGCGGCGAGTATCGCCAAGGTCCTGTTCTTCATCTTCGTAGTGCTGTTCGTGCTGTTTCTGGTGTTGGGCGTCACGGTCTTCAAGGCCGTCGATTAGCGCAGCCAACCCAGTCGGAAGCGCGGCCCGTGTCTTGCTAAGGGGTTTGGCATGCGGCCCGCTTTCGCAAAAACTGAAACCGCGCCCGAACCAACCGCGCCGCCGGAGTATGCCTTCCGGGGCGTCACGATGAGGAACTTCACCATGTCACTCTTTGCCAGCCACCGCGTCCGAAGCCGAATTGATGACGTCAATGATCGCGCGCACCGCGCCATGAACAGTGCCAGCGACGCCGTCGACCACGCCCGCTATGCCGCTCGCCCTGCCGTGGAAGACGTGCAGAGCCTGCTGCGCTCGCTTGAAAACGCCATCCATACATTGACCGACGAGGGCAGCGCAGAAGCCGACCGCGCCAGTCGCACGCTGCACGCGCGCGCCGACCAGCTGCGCCGCGCCGCCAATGAGCGTGCCCATCAGGCCCGCGAACGCATGGACTGGGCGCTCGATCGCACCGAAGAAACCATCACGGCGGCACCGTTCAAGTCGGTGGGTGTCGCTGTGGCGATTGGGGCAGCGATCGGGCTGGTGGTGGCGCTGGCCGGCGGAAGCAGCCGACGCGACGCCAGCGAATAAAACCAACCCGCAATCACCCGCAGGAGCAACCACATGAGCCGGACCAACGTCGCCGCCCCCTCGGAAAGCAGCTTCCTCACCGACATCAAAACCTTGCGCGAACGTGCCCGCAAGCACATTGAGGAAGGTGCGGTGACCGAAGATTACAAAGCCGATCGGGAGACCGTGCTGCGGCTGCTGAATGAGGCGCTGGCGACCGAGTTGATCTGCGTGCTGCGCTACCGGCGCCACCATTTCATGGCCAAGGGCATCAACGCAGAACCGATCGCCGCAGAATTCCTGGTGCACGCCAACGAGGAACAGGCACACGCCGACAGCATCGCCACGCGCATCGTGCAACTGGGCGGCGAGCCCAACTTCAACCCGGAAGGACTATCCACGCGCAGCCATTCCGAATACGTGGAAGCCGACGGCCTGGTCGACATGATCAAGGAGAACCTGGTGGCCGAGCGGATCGCGATCGACAGCTACCTGGAGATGATCCGTTACATCGGGGATCGAGACCCCACCACGCGGCGCGTCCTGGAACAGATTCTGGCCGTTGAGGAGGAACACGCGGACGAGTTGTCCGACATGCTCCACGACCAATAAAGCGAAAGCAGTCGGACGAGATACCGGCCAGCGCGCCAGCCCCCCTCCCCCGCTCCCGGCCCGCTGTGGCCGGATGCCCGGACCGCCCCGTTTGGCGGCCGGGCATTTTTTTGGCCCGCTCCGTCCTCAGACGCCCCAGAGCACGCTGGATTGTTCGACCAGCGATTCTTCCAGCATGTGCAGCAGCGGATAGGCGCGCTGCCCGAGGTGCGGCGGCTCTTCTTCGCCGTTTTCGTCCAGCTCGGCCGCCGACAGTTCGGCCACCTTGATATGTGCCTGGTGCGTGTCATCCTTGATGGCCCGCTTGAGGCGGTCGATGGCGTGGGGCATTTCTTCGGGCGTGATGACACCGCGCTCGCCCAGCGTCTTGCCGATCACGCCCAGCAGCACCATGGCGAGATCCTTCTGCATCGAGAATTTCTGCGAAGCGTGCGAAGTAAAGGTGATCATGATTTCTTGTTTCCCTTGGTTGGGTGGGGGCCGCGGATTGCCGTCACTGGGGCGGATACCTCTGAGACCGCGGCTCACCTGATAAAATTTCGTACTTTTCCCCGAACAACGCAACTGGCGGCGCCAGAACTGGATTTCAATCCAATTCAGCACTGCCGGCGTCATGGTTTCTTTATGCTGCCCTCCCACAAACAGACGATCGCCCAACTGTTGTCCGACGCCGTCGGCTCCCTGCTGCCCGAGGGCCAAGCCCGACCGGAGATCGTCCTGGAGCGCCCCAAGCAGGCCACGCACGGCGACATCGCCTGCAACGTCGCGCTGCAGCTCGCTAAGCCGCTGGGCACCAACCCGCGCGAGCTGGCCAGCAAGATCGCCGATGCCATCCGCGCCGATGCCCGCGGCCAGCGCCTGGTGGCCGCCGTGGAGATCGCTGGCCCCGGTTTCATCAACCTGCGCCTGTCTGCCGCCGCGCGTGCCGACGTGATCGCCGCCGTGTTTGCAGAAGGCGACCGCTATGGCGCCGCAAACACGCATGACGGCGCGCCGGTGCTGGTGGAGTTTGTCTCGGCCAACCCGACCGGTCCGCTGCACGTCGGTCACGGCCGCCAGGCCGCGCTGGGCGATGCGCTGGCGAGCCTGCTCGACTGGCAGGGCCACAAGGTCCACCGCGAGTTCTACTACAACGACGCCGGCGTCCAGATCCACAACCTCGCCGTCTCCGTCCAGGCCCGCGCACGCGGCTACAAGCCGGGCGACGCCAACTGGCCCGAAGCCGCTTACAACGGCGACTACATTGCCGACATCGCCGCCGATTACCTCGCCGGCAAGACCGTGCGCGCCTCCGATGGCGAACCCGTAACGGGCGAGCGCGATGTCGAGAACATTGAAGCCATCCGCCGCTTTGCCGTCACGTATCTGCGCAATGAGCAGGACATCGATCTGCAGGCCTTCGGCGTGAAGTTCGACCGCTACTACCTGGAGTCTTCGCTCTACACCGAAGGCAAGGTGCAGCAGACGGTGGACGCGCTCGTTGCTGCAGGCAAGACCTACGAGCAGGAAGGCGCGCTGTGGCTGCGCACCACCGACGACGGTGACGACAAGGACCGCGTCATGCGCAAATCCGACGGCGCCTACACCTACTTCGTGCCCGACGTTGCGTACCACACGACCAAATGGGGACGCGGCTTCACGCAGGTCATCAATGTGCAGGGCAGCGACCACCACGGCACCATCGCCCGCGTGCGCGCCGGCCTGCAGGGCCTGAACATCGGCATCCCGAAGGGCTACCCCGATTACGTCCTGCACAAGATGGTCACGGTGATGAAGGACGGCGCCGAGGTGAAGATCTCCAAGCGTGCCGGCTCGTACGTGACGGTGCGCGACCTGATCGAATGGTCCAACGGCGACGCCGACAGCGAAGCCGGCGTCGACACCATCCGCGCCTGCGTGGAAGCCGGCGAGCCGAACTGGCCGGCGCGCTTCACGCGTGGCCGCGACGCCGTGCGCTTCTTCCTGCTGTCGCGCAAGGCCGATACCGAATTCGTCTTCGACGTGGATCTGGCGCTCAAGCAGAGCGACGAGAACCCCGTGTATTACGTGCAGTACGCGCACGCGCGCATCTGCTCGGTGTTCGAGCGTGCAGGCGTTGACGCCGCCTCGCTCACCTGCGCTGATCTGGCTGCGGTGACGGGCCCGGATGTCAGCCCGCAGGCGACCGCCCTGGTGCAACGCCTGGCCGCATTCCCCGACATGCTGGCCGACGCCGCACGCGAACTGGCCCCGCACGCCGTGGCTTTCTACCTGCGCGACCTGGCAGGCGATTTCCACGCGTTCTACAACGCCGATCGCGTGCTGGTCGACGACGAGGCCGTCAAGCGTGCCCGCCTGGCGCTGCTGGCTGCCACGCGTCAGGTGCTGCGCAACGGGCTGGCGGTGATCGGCGTGTCCGCGCCGCAAAAGATGTAAACGCGCACGATTTGGCATCACACGGCGCTCTTATAATCGGGCGCTTCTAGAAGGATCGACATGGCACGCAATACGCAATCTTCCCGTGCCCGCTCGCAACGGGGCGGCACGTTTCTGGGTCTGGTGCTGGGCTTGATCGTCGGTTTGGCGATCGCCGTGGTGGTGGCGGTGTACATCACCAAGGCGCCGGTGCCCTTCGTGTCCCGTGGCGGCGCGCAACCCAAGCCGAGCGAAGCGGGCAACGTGGTCAACACGCTGCCGACGCCGGTGCAGCCCGCGCCGCAAGCCAGCGCGCCGCAGGCAGCAGACCCGAACGCGCCGTTGTGGAGCCGTGTGCCGGCCAAGCCGGTCGATCAGGCCGCCGAGCAGAACAATCCGCCGCCGGGCATCACCATCCATCCGGCCCAGCCGGGCTCGGCCCCGCAGGTGGCAAGCGCGCCCGCCGCCAAGCCGCCCAAGGCGCCGGTCACCGCCTCCAACGAAAAGCCGGTGACGGACCCGATTGCCGAGATCGCCCGCCAAGATGCCGCCAAGACGGGCTACTTCCTGCAAGTGGGCGCTTACAAATCATCCGAAGATGCCGAGCGTCAGAAGGGCAATCTCGCCATGCAAGGCTTTGAAGCCAAGGTGACGCAGCGCGAGGTGAACGGCACCACGATGTATCGCGTGCGCCTGGGGCCGTTCAATTCGCTGGATGAGATGACCGCCGTGCGCGGCCGCCTGCAGTCGACGGGCGTGGAATCGTCGGTCATTCGCTTCGCTCGCCAGTAACGTCAAGTCGTGCAGCCCGCTGTGAACCCGGCGGGCTGCGATCGGTCAGAAACCTCAGTCTCAGTTACGCTGACAGCGGCATCTGTCGGTTCTGCGCTGGATTTCGCTGGTTTTTCGGTTGCTTCGTCCAGTTCGTCGTCTAATTCGTCGTCCATTCACCATGAAAAAACTCGCTGCTTTCCTGATTGCCCTCGCCACCGGCGCCGGCTTCCTGATGACCGCGCCGGCCAACGCCGCGCCCACCGCCGGCAAGGAATACAAAGTGCTGCAAACGCCGCAGCCCGTGCCCGCAGGCAAGATCGAAGTGACCGAGTTCTTCTGGTACGGCTGCCCGCACTGCTATGACTTTGAAAACACCTGGACGGCGTGGGTCGCCAAGCAAGGCAAGGACGTGGTGATCAAGCGCGTGCCGGTGGCCTTCAATGCCAAGCTGGAGCCGCATACCCGCATCTATTACACGCTGGAAGCGCTCGGCAAGCTCGACGCCAAGGACGCCAGCGGCAAGACGCTGCATGACCGCGTGTTTGACCAACTGCACAAGAACTACCGTTCGATGTCCGAATTGGATGACATTGCGAAGTTCATGGCTGCCAACGGCGTCGACGAGAAGCAGTTCCGCGACACCTACAACTCGTTCAGTGTGAACGCCAATACCAAACGCGCCGCGCAGCTGGCCGATCAGTACAAGATCGAAGGCGTGCCGACCGTCGTTGTGCAGGGTAAATACACCACGTCGCCGGCAGATGCCGGCAGCAACGTGGGCGCTGCCCAGACGCTCGACTACCTCGTCGACCAGGTGCGCAACCGCAAGATGTGACGGATTGACGCGTTTCCGGGCATTCGCCCGGGCGTGACACCGCCATCGACGCCCGCCCCTGTGCGGGCGTTTTTTGTGCGTCGGCCTTTTTCACACCTACCAGGACATCGACATGAGCGAGATCGTCTTCATCACCGGCGCTTCCAGCGGCATCGGCCAAGCCTTGGCACGTCAGTACGCAGCGCAGGGCGCCATGATCGGGCTGGTCGCGCGGCGTGTCGACGTGCTCCACGAGTTTGTCCAGACGCTGCCTGCCGGCATCCAGAGCCGCTGCCATTGCTACGCCGCCGACGTGCGCAGCGCCGAATCGATGCGCGACGTGGCCAACGCCTTTATCGCCACGGTCGGGCTGCCCGATGTGGTGATCGCCAACGCCGGCATCTCGGTCGGCACGGACTTGCGCGAACCCGGCGACCTGAAAGCCTTTGCTGTCGTGATGGACACCAACTGGATGGGCGTGCTCAACACGTTCCAGCCGTTTGTCGGGCCGATGCTGGCACGCGCCAAGCCTGGGCAGCCCGGCGGCACGCTTGTCGGCATTGCCAGCGTGGCGGGCGTGCGCGGGCTGCCGGGTGCGGCAGCGTACAGCGCCTCCAAGTCGGCGGTGATCAAGCTGATGGAGAGCCTGCGCGTGGAATTCGGCCCGCTTGGGCTGCGCGTGGTGACGATCGCCCCCGGCTACATCCGCACGCCGATGACCGAACACAATCCTTATCCCATGCCCTTCCTGATGCCGGTGGACCGCTTCGCGCTGAAAGCCGTGAATGCGATCCATCGCGGCGTGCGCTTCACGGTGCTGCCATGGCCGATGGGCATGGTCGCCAAGCTGCTGCACGTGCTGCCGCGCGGGCTGTATGACTTTGCGTTTGCGCGCGCCGGGCGCAAACCCCGCAACCCCGAGATTTCGTCATGACTTACACCGATGCGGCTGGGCTCGCCCACGCCCCTGTCGACACCACACCGCGCATCGCCAGCCTGGTCCCTTCGATTACCGATCTGCTGTTCTCGCTCGACCTGGGCGATCAGCTTGTGGCCCGCACCGGCTTCTGCATCCACCCGCGCGAAGCGGTGCGCAACGTACCGAAGGTCGGTGGCACCAAGACCGTCAAACTGGACAAGTTGCGCGAGCTGGCGCCCACGCACGTCATCGTGAACATTGACGAGAACACGCGTCCGACCGTCGACAAGCTGCGCGAGTTCATCCCGCACATCATCGTCACGCATCCTTGCTCGCCGGAAGACAACCTCGCGCTATACGAACTGTTGGGCGGTATCTTTCGCCGCGAAGCGCAGGCGCAGAAGTTGTCGGATGCGCTGACGCAGGAGCTGGAGGCGCTGCGCGGTCGCCACTTCCTGCCGCACCGCGTGCTGTACGCCATCTGGCAAGACCCGTGGATGACCGTGTCGCGCGACACGTACATCTCGCGGATGCTCAAACTCGTCAACTGCCATACGTGGCCCGACGATCCGGCGCCCGTGGAATGCGGCACCAACAAGAGCGGCGATTGTGCCCGCCCCAACCGGCCCGACACGCGCTACCCGACGTTCCGCTGGAGCAATGATGTTGTGCGCAACATCGACTGCGTGCTGCTCTCCACCGAGCCTTACAGCTTTACCGAAGAGCACGTCGATGCGCTCGAAAAGCAGATCGGCAAGCCGGTCTACCTCGTTGATGGCGAGATGGTGTCGTGGTACGGCAGCCGCGCGATTGATGGCGTGCGGTATCTGGGGCAATTTGCGAAGACGCTGCGTTAGGGCCAAGTCTTCAGGCCGAAAAAAAACCCGCCGGTTGGCGGGTTTCTTGTTGGCCGCAGCGATACGTTATCGCTCGAACCCATAGTCGTACTCGACCTTGGCAATGCGCAGGTGGTACGACGCATACCACTGCTCACGCCCCAGCTTCTGGGCGGCAAGGTGGTCGCTCTGGTTCTTCCACTCGCGAATGGCCTCCAGCGACGACCAATACGACACGGTGATGCCCGGCCGCCCCTGGTCGCCAGCCAGCTCATCGCGTACGGATTCGATGCCGAGGAAACCCGGCATGCTGCGCGCCAGTTCCACCATGCGGTCGGCCATGGCGCCGTAGCCGTTGTCGCCGTCGGTTCGCGTGGAGGCGAAGATCACGGCGTAATACGGCGCAGTCGGCGTTTGCGCGGGAAACGGCAGGACAACGGCGCTGTCGTCGAGAACGTCATGCTGATCAGCCATGGGCGGCTCCGTTGAAAGGCACGGGTCGTGCGGTTTATGCAGCTGCGTGGAATCGAACGATACCGTCCGCGTCGGTTTCGCGCACCAGTTCGCCTTGATGCCACAGCGCATGCAGGTGAGCAAGCGCCTCGCCCATCGCGAAGGTCATCTGGTGCACATCGAACTGACGCTTGAAGATGACGTTGACGATGTCGCGTGCCGATTGCGGCGCGGCCTTGCACGCGGCCAACGTTTCGGCCAGGCGATCCGCATGGTGATCGCGCAGTTGCCGAATGCGCGTATGCAGCCCCCGGAACGGCCGCCCGTGCGACGGCAGAATCAGCACATCCGCGGGCAGCGGCTCGTACTTGCCCAGTGAATCCAGATACAGCGTGAGCGAATCCGCTTCAGGCTCCAGATCGAACACGCTCACGTTGGTGGAAATGCGCGGCAGAACCATGTCGCCGGAAATCAGCACGTTGGCCTCTTCACTGTAGAGCGCGACGTGCTCGGGCGCGTGGCCGAAACCGGTGATGACACGCCATGTGTGCGCGCCGATGGTGACGACATTGCCGTCCATCAGGCGGCGGTACTGGCTGGGCACGCCTGGCACGAGCGTGCTGTAGTAATCCTTGCGGTTACGGATGCCTTCGATGGAAGTCGGGTCGGTCAAGCCGTGGCGCTCGAAATGGCGCGCGGCAAATTCGCCGCCGGCATTCGACGCACCCGTGCCGCCCACCAGCATGCGCGCGAAGGCGTAGTCGCCCAGGCTCATCCACAGGCGCACGTTCCAGCGTTTTTGGTCGCCGCCTTCGCACAGCCAGTTCGACAGGCCGACGTGGTCCGGATGACAGTGCGTGACCAGCACGCGCAGCACCGGCAGGCCGTCGAGGTGGTTCGCGAAGATCGTTTCCCAGTACCCGCGAATCGCTTCGTGGTTGATGCCGCAATCGATGATCGTCCAGCCGTCCTGCCCGTCCTGCCGATCGCGCAGCAGCCAGAGGTTGATGTGATCGAGCGCAAACGGCAGCGGCATGCGCAGCCAGTAGACGCCAGGGGCGACTTCAAACCGCGTGCCGCCTTCGGGAAGCGTGTCGCCAAAGGGATAGTCGAGTTGGTGTTCGAGCGCGTTCATGTGGGTGGGGTCTCGGTCGCCGCCTTGAGCTGCTGTGCGGCGGTCTCTGCGATTGCGGTTTGGCGCCATTGACGCTAACGTAAACGTCAATTCGCCGCCGGTCATCCATCTTAAGCGAAAACTTAATGTCGCTGCCCGGCGTGCATGTGTCATCACTCCTCTGCCGTTAGCCCGTTCCCGCCGTATGTCCGCCTCCACTCCGTCTGCCGCCGCCGCGCTTGCCGCCGATCTTGAATCGGGCGATGCCGCCGCGCTTGCCGACGCAAGCTTCACCATCACCGATCTTGCACGCGAGTTCGACATCACGCCGCGCGCCATCCGCTTCTACGAAGACCAGGGTCTGCTGGCGCCGGATCGCCAAGGCCCGGGCGGACGTCGGCGGGTGTACTCGGCCGGCGAGCGCACGCGCCTGAAGCTCACCTTGCGAGGCAAGCGGCTCGGCCTGTCGCTGGGCGAGATCAAGGAGATCCTGGACCTGTATGAGTCGCCGCGCGATACGGTGCCGCAGCTGGAGCGCTTCCTGGCATCGCTGGCGCAACACCGTGCGGTGCTGACGCAGCAGTTGGAAGATTTGAACGCCCAACTGGCCGAGATCGACCAGCACGAACGCCAGTGCCGGCGCCTGCTGGAAGACGCGCAGGCCGGCACGGTCAAGCCGACCAAGCGTCGCAAGGCCGCCTGATTCCGCAAATCTACGTAATGGACAGTCATTGACGTTTACGTAAACGTCAATACAATACGCAACACCCTGCAGCACCCTCCCGGCACCGCGGCGCCCGCCATAAGCGAGGCGCACCGCACAGCGCCAGACCACTGACTAGAGACACCCGCGGCTCGAACCGCGCCCAAGGAGACCACCATGATTGATCTGCCCGGCCTGAAATTCGACTTGGGCGAAGACATCGAGATGCTGCGTTCGGCCGTGCGCGATTGGGCGCAGGGCGAGCTGGCACCGCGTGCCGGCGAAATCGACCGCACCGACCAGTTCCCGATGGACGCGTGGCGCAAGATGGGCGAGCTGGGCGTGCTCGGCATCACGGTGGCCGAGGAGTACGGCGGCGCCAACATGGGCTACCTGGCGCACATGATCGCCATGGAAGAAATCAGCCGTGCGTCGGCGTCAGTGGGCCTGTCGTATGGCGCGCACTCGAATCTGTGCGTGAACCAGATCCATCGCAACGGCACGGCGGCCCAGAAGGCCAAGTACCTGCCCAAGCTGGTTTCGGGCGAATGGGTGGGCGCGCTGGCAATGAGCGAGCCGAATGCCGGGTCGGACGTCGTCAGCATGAAGCTGCGCGCGGAACTGAAAGGCGACCGCTACGTGCTCAACGGCACCAAGATGTGGATCACCAACGGCCCCGACTGCGACGTGCTGGTCGTCTACGCCAAGACCGAGCCCGAACTGGGCGCGCGCGGCATGACGGCGTTCATCGTCGAAAAAGGCATGAAGGGTTTCTCGGTGGCGCAGAAGCTGGACAAGCTCGGCATGCGCGGCTCGCACACGGGCGAACTGGTGTTCGAGAATGTAGAAGTGCCGGTGGAAAACATCCTCGGTCAGGAAAACGGCGGCACCAAGGTGCTGATGAGCGGCCTGGATTACGAGCGCGCGGTGCTCTCCGGCGGCCCGATCGGCATCATGCAGGCCTGCATGGACGTGGTCACGCCGTACATCCACGACCGCAAGCAGTTCGGCCAGAGCATTGGCGAATTCCAGCTCATCCAGGGCAAGATGGCTGACATGTACACCACGCTGCAGGCTTGCCGCGCGTACCTGTACACGGTCGGCAAGAACCTCGACTCACTGGGCCGCGACCACGTGCGCCAGGTGCGCAAGGACTGCGCCGGCGTGATCCTCTACACCGCCGAGAAGGCCACCTGGATGGCCGGCGAAGCCATCCAGATCCTGGGCGGCAATGGCTACATCAACGAATTCCCGGTCGGCCGCCTGTGGCGCGACGCCAAGCTGTACGAGATTGGCGCCGGCACGTCGGAAATCCGCCGCATGCTGATCGGCCGCGAGCTGTACGCAGAGACGATGTAACTGGCGAGAGCAGGCGGGGCTGGGGCACGGGGCCATCAGCCAAACGGATAAGGAGGCGCAACGGTTTCAGGACGCGAACACGGTACCGAAGACCCTACAATCTAGGTCTGCCTGGTTTGCTGGTTTTGCCGCTTCCCTGCCCCCGCGCACACGCCATGTCCCATTTCCCCAAGCTCCTCTCGTCGCAGATCGCCTTCGACGTTGCCCGCACGATGCTCGACGGCTTCGACAAGCACTATCGCTTGTTCCGCGAGGTCAGCGTACAGGCCAAGACGGCGTTCGAGACCGGAGACTGGGCCGGCCTGCAGCAGTTGCAGCGCGACCGCATTGCTTATTACGACGAGCGCGTGCGTGAAGCCTCGGTCATCCTCGAAGACGAATACGACGCCGAGAACATCGACGACGAGATCTGGCGCCAGATCAAGCTGCACTTCATCGGCCTGCTGACCAACCATCATCAGCCCGAGTGCGCCGAGACCTTCTTCAACTCGGTGTGCACGCGTATCCTGCATCGTTCGTACTTCAACAACGATTTCATCTTCGTGCGCCCGGCCATCTCGACGGAGTACATCGAGAATGAAGAGTCGCCCACCAAGCCGACGTACCGCGCGTATTACCCCGGCACACGCGATGGCCTGGGCGCCTGTTTCGAGCGCATCGTCCACAACTTCCAGCTCAACGCGCCGTTTGAAGACCTGGAGCGTGATATCGGCTACGTGGTGCGCGCGGTGGGCGAGCACTTCGGCGATTTCCGCATCGCGCCGAATTTCCAGATCCACGTGCTGTCGTCGCTGTTCTTCCGCAACAAGGCGGCGTACATCATCGGGCGCGTGATCAACGGCGACAAGACGTTCCCGCTGGCCGTGCCGATCCTACGCAATGCCGCCGGCCAGCTCTCGCTCGACACGGTGCTGCTGCGGCAGGAACAACTGCTGATCCTGTTCTCGTTCACGCACTCGTATTTCATGGTGGACATGGAGATTCCGTCTGCCTACGTGACCTTCCTGCGTGACCTGATGCCGCGCAAGCCGCGCGCCGAGATCTACACCTCGCTGGGTCTGCAGAAGCAGGGCAAGAACCTCTTCTATCGCGATTTCCTGCATCACCTGCAGCACTCGTCGGACAAGTTCATCATCGCGCCGGGCATCAAGGGCCTCGTGATGCTGGTGTTCACGCTGCCGTCGTACCCGTACGTGTTCAAGGTCATCAAGGACTACTTCCCGCCGCCCAAGGAAACCACGCGCGAGCTGATCAAGAGCAAGTATCAGCTTGTGAAGCGTCACGACCGCGTGGGACGCATGGCCGATACGCTGGAGTATTCCGACGTGGCCTTCCCGCTCTCGCGCTTTGACGACGACCTGATCAAGGAGCTGGAAAAGCACGCGCCTTCGATGGTCGAATACCAGCGCAGCGAAGACGGCGGCGAAGAGATCGTCATCCGCCACGTCTACATCGAGCGCCGCATGACGCCGCTGAACATCTGGCTGCACGAAGGCACCGATGCGCAGGTCGAGCACGGCATCATCGAATACGGCAACGCCATCAAGGAACTCATTGCCGCGAACATCTTCCCGGGCGACATGCTGTACAAGAACTTTGGCGTGACGCGCCACGGCCGCGTGGTCTTCTACGACTACGACGAGATCGAATACCTCACCGACTGCAACATCCGCACCGTGCCCGAACCGCGCACGGAAGAAGAAGAAATGTCCGGCGAGGTCTGGTACAACGTCGGCCCGCACGACATTTTTCCCGAGACGTACCGCACGTTCCTGCTGGGCGACCCGCGCGTGCGCGAAGCCTTCCTCAAGCACCACGCAGACTTCTTTGAAGCTTCCATGTGGCAGGGGTACAAAGAGCGCCTGCTCTCCGGGCAGATGCACGATTTCTACGCGTATGACGCAGCCGAACGCTTCGTCAATCGCTACGGCGCGAGCGCGCCCGACAACGCAGCACAAGACAACACGACGCTGCAGCGCGCCGCCGCTTAACCCTCTCAACACGACGGGAAACCATGCCACAACGCATCAAAGAGCTGTTCGAGAACAACCGGAAGTGGGTCGAGCGGGTCAACGCTGAAGACCCGGCGTTTTTCTCGAATCTGGCCAATCAGCAGAACCCGGAATACCTCTGGATCGGCTGCTCGGATTCGCGCGTGCCGGCCAACCAGATCATCGGCTTGCCGCCGGGCGAGGTGTTCGTCCACCGCAACATCGCCAACGTCGTCGTGCACTCGGACTTGAACTGCCTGTCAGTCCTGCAGTTTGCGGTGGAAGTGCTGAAGATCCGGCACATCACGGTGGTGGGCCATTACGGCTGTTCGGGCGTGAAGGCCGCGCTGACGAAGCAACGCTTCGGCCTAGCTGACAACTGGATTCGTCACGTGCGGGATGTGGCCGAGCAGCATGAAACGTATCTCGGCACGGTAGTCCGTGAGCAGGATCAGCATGACCGGCTGTGCGAGCTGAACGTGATTCATCAGGTCAACAACGTGTGCCTGACGACGATCGTGCAGGACGCGTGGGATCGCGGGCAGCCGCTGACGGTTCATGGCTGGATCTACGGCGTGAAGGACGGGATGCTGCGCAATCTTGGAATGGCGGCGAGTTCGAATGAGGAACTGCATGCGCAGCTTGCTGATGCTTGGTTGAACTATGGGAAGGAAGGGAGTGTGCCTAGTCCGGTGGGGTTTTGATTTCTTTTGAGTTTGGGGTGGGTTGTTTTGTTTTGGGTTCATCCCTTGTTTCATCCCCTGCCGGGGCTGACTCCCTTTCTTTGTCTTGCCAAAGAAAGTAAGCAAAGAAAGGCGCGCCCGAGATGGCGAAAGACTCCTTGAATTTATGTCGCAGGGAGGGGAAGGGAAAAACTCGCTGCGCTCAGACAGTTTCCCTTCCTTTTTCCTCCCTGCAACAGAAATTCAAGGCGCCATCTAGGGCAGTAACGTCAACGGCCAAACCGTCGATCACATGTGCAGTAGCGATCGGCAGCACAACGCGAAGCAGAGCGAGCAACACAGCAACAAACAAGAGCCACCTAGGACAGCACACAGATTGTGTGGCCGTACCCTGCCCTAGATGGCGCCTTGAATTTGTGTAAGCGGGCGGAACAAAGACGGGGAACTGTCTGAGCGCAGCGAGTTTTCCCCGTCTCCGCCCGGTTACACAAATTCAAGGAGGGGGTCGCCATCTCGGGCGCGCCTTTCTTTTGCCTACTTTTCTTTGGCAAGACAAAGAAAAGTAGGTCGTGCCCGGCAGGGTACGAAATAGGGGTGAACCACCAACAACGACCCCACTAGCAAGAGACACACAACCCCTGCACCAAAAGTGCAGAACATGTCCCAAGCACAGTTCCAGGAGATTGCAGCAATGTCCGACCGCATCGTCATCGCCTCAGCAGCCCGTACCCCGATGGGCGCTTTCCAGGGCGAACTCGCCAGCCTCACTGCCCCGCAACTCGGCGCCGCTGCCATTCGCGCCGCGGTCGAACGTGCGGGCTTGAAACCGGAACAGATCGAAGAAGTCATCATGGGCTGTGTTCTGCCTGCGGGCCAGGGGCAGGCACCGGCACGCCAGGCCGCATTGGGCGCGGGCCTGCCGCTGTCGGTCGGCTGCACCACGGTCAACAAGATGTGCGGTTCGGGCATGCGCGCAGCCATGAACGCGTATGACGCACTGCTCGCGGGCTCGGTCGACGTGGTGGTCGCGGGCGGCATGGAAAGCATGACGAATGCGCCGTACCTGATCCCGAAAGGCCGCGGCGGTTACCGCATCGGCCACGGCATGATCTACGACCACATGATGCTGGACGGCCTGGAAGATGCATACGACAAGGGCCGCGCCATGGGCACCTTCGGCGAGGACTGCGCCGAGAAGTACGGCTTCACGCGCGAAGCCCAGGACCACTTCGCGATGACGTCCGTGCGCCGCGCGCAAGAGGCCACCGAATCCGGCGCATTCCGCTGGGAAATCACGCCCGTTACCGTGTCGAGCAAAGCGGGCGACACCGTCATCGACACCGATGAAGGCCCGCGCCGCATCAAGGTCGACAAGATCCCCTCGCTCAAGCCCGCGTTCAAGAAAGACGGCACGGTGACGGCCGCGTCGTCTTCGTCGATCAACGATGGGGCGGCTGCGCTGGTGATGATGCGCGAGTCGACTGCCAAGCAACTCGGCATCACGCCGCTGGCGGTGATGCTGGGCCACACCACGCACGCACAGGCACCGGGCTGGTTCACCACGGCGCCGGTCACAGCCATCGACAAGCTGTTCAAGAAGCTCGACTGGAACTCGGGGAACGTCGACCTGTTCGAGATCAACGAGGCGTTTGCCGTGGTGCCGATGGCCGCGATGCACGACCTGCACATCCCGCACGAGAAGGTGAACGTGAACGGCGGCGCATGCGCGCTGGGCCATCCGATCGGCGCATCCGGCGCGCGCGTGATCGCGACGCTGCTGGGCGCGCTGCAACACCGTGGCGGCAAGCGCGGTGTGGCCAGCCTGTGCATCGGCGGCGGTGAAGCCACGGCCGTCGGCATCGAACTCTACTAAGACACGCGCATGACGAACGCAACGTCCCGCCGCACGCGTACCGCGCTCATCCTGGGCGCGTCGCGCGGCATCGGTCTGGAGACCGTCAAGCAATACCGATCGGATGGCTGGCGCGTGATCGCCACCGTGCGCTCGCAAGCAGCCGCACAAGAATTGCAGGCGCTGGGCGCGGAAACGCACGTGCTTGATCTGACTGACGCCAATGCCGTCGCCGGCCTCGCGTGGAAGCTCGACGGCGAAGCGCTGGACGTGGCGATCTACGTGGCGGGCATCTACGGCCCGCGCACGCAGGGCGCCACGCCCGTCAGCCAGGCCGATTTCGATGCCGTGATGCACACCAACGTGTGGGCCCCGATGGGCGTGCTGCCCGCCGTGCTGCCGATGGTGGAAGCCGGACGCAATGGTGCGGACGAGCCTGGCGGCGTGCTCGCCGTCATCTCCAGCCGCATGGGCAGCATCGGCGACATGGCGGGCAACGGCGGCTGGCTGTATCGCGCGAGCAAAGCGGCGGTGAATGCCGTATTGCGCGGGGTGTCGATCGACGCCAAGAACGCCACATGCCTGACGTTCCACCCCGGTTGGGTACAGACCGACATGGGCGGTGCAGGCGCGGCCATCACGCCGCAGGAGAGTGTGGCTGGCATCCGCCGCGTGATCGCCGGCGCCACGCGCGCCGACAACGGCGGGTTCCGCAACTACGACGGCAGCGTCATTGAATGGTGAGGCCAGAACGATGCTGCTGACCCAAGAGCAAGAGATGATTCGCGACGCCATCCGCACCTTCGTGCGCGAGGCGATCGCGCCGCATGCAGCCGCGTGGGACCGCGATGCGACGTTCCCGAAAGACGTGCACCGCCAACTCGGCGAGCTTGGGGCCTATGGCGTGGCCGTGCCGGAAGAACTCGGCGGCGCGGGACTCGACTACCTGTCGCTGGCGCTGATCCTGGAAGAAATTGCTGCCGGCGACGGCGGTACCTCCACCGTCATCAGCGTGAACAACTGCCCCGTGTGCAGCATGCTGATGGCGTTTGCGAACGACGCGCAGAAGCAGCAGTGGCTCGTGCCGCTGGCGCGCGGCGAGATGCTCGGCGCGTTCTGCCTGACCGAGCCGCATGTCGGCTCCGATGCATCGGCGCTGCGCACCACGGCCGTGCGGGATGGCGACCATTGGGTGCTCAACGGCGTGAAGCAGTTCATCACCAGCGGCAAGCATGCCGACGTGGCGATCGTCATGGCCGTGACGGACAAGACCGCAGGCAAGCGCGGCATCAGCGCGTTCCTGGTGCCGACCAACACACCGGGCTACATCGTCGCGCGGCTCGAAGACAAGCTGGGCCAGCACTCGTCCGACACGGCGCAGATCGTGTTCGAAGACTGCCGCATCCCCGCCGATTGCCTGCTGGGCGAAGAAGGCGCGGGCTACAAGATGGCGCTGTCCGGGCTGGAAGGCGGGCGCATCGGCATTGCCGCGCAGAGCGTGGGCATGGCGCGTGCGGCCTTTGAAGCCGCGCTGGCATACGCCAAGGAGCGCGAAAGCTTTGGCCAGCCGCTGTTTGCGCACCAGGCCGTGCAGTTTCGGCTGGCAGAGATGGCGACGCGCGTGGATGTGGCGCGGCAGATGGTCTGGCATGCCGCCAGCCTGAAAGACGCCGGGCTGCCGTGCCTGAAAGAGGCGGCCATGGCCAAGCTCAACGCCAGCGAGATGGCCGAGCGCGTGTGCTCCGATGCCATCCAGGTCTTTGGCGGTTACGGCTATGTCAGCGACTTCCCGGTGGAGCGCATCTACCGCGACGTGCGCGTGTGCCAGATCTACGAAGGCACGAGCGATATCCAGAAAATCTTGATCGCCCGCGCGCTGGCGTAGGCAGTTTTGGGAAAGGCGCAGCACAACAAGGGGAGCACACCATGAACGGGGCCATCGATTTCTACTTCGACTTCTCGTCGCCGTACGGCTACTTCGCCAGCACGCGCGTGGAGGAGCTCGCCCAGCGGTACAACCGGGCGACGGCATGGCACCCGATCCTGCTGGGGGTCGTCTTCAAGACCACCGGCGGCTCCCCGCTGCCTCAGGTGCCGCTCAAGGGCGATTACGCGTGGCGCGATTTCGAGCGTACCGCGCGCTTCAACGGCATTGAATACCGCAAGCCGACGCACTTCCCGCTGCCCACGCAATACGCCGCGCGGGCCACGCTGTGGGTGCATGACCATCACGGCGGGGACCGCGCGATCGACTTCGCACGGGCCGTCTACCGCGCACTGTTCGTTGACGACATCAACATCGGTGAGCCGACCGAGGTCATGAAGATTGCCGACGCGATGGGCATCGACGGCGCCGCACTCAACGCCGGCGCAAGCAGCCAGCAGATCAAGGACCAGCTCAAGGCCGAGATCGACCTGGCGATGTCGCGCGGCGTGTTCGGCTCGCCCTACGTGATCGTCGACGGCGAGGCGTTCTGGGGCTTCGACCGCTTTGACCAGATTGAAGCGTTGCTGCGCGACGGACGGATATAAGGCCACATCCACAACGGCGGCAGATGCACGAACCGCCGCCAACGAACCAACAACGAAGAGCGCATGACTGCAGTGACCTCCTCTGTTTCGAACCACCCGCGCTTTGACGCGATCCTCTTCGATTGCGACGGCGTGCTGGTCGACAGCGAACCCATCGTCAACCGCCTGATCTGGGAGATGCTGATCGAGCTTGGCATCGACATCAGCCTGGAAGATTCCATCCAGCGTTTCCTCGGCAAGGCCATCCGCGAAGAGCTGGATGCGATTGCCGAGATGCGCGGCGCACCGCTACCGCCAAACTGGTTGTCTACCTTCCAGGCGCGACGCAACGTGCTGCTCGAAGCCGAAGTGGAAGCCGTGCCGCATATCGGGCACGCCATCGATGTGCTCTCCAGGCTCGGCCTGCCGATGGCCGTGGCTTCCGGAGCGGACCGCATGAAGGTGGAGCTGCAACTCAACCGCACCGGTCTGATCGAGCATTTCCAGCCGACGGACGTACGCATCTTTTCGGCCACCGAAGTCGCGCGCAGCAAGCCCGCGCCCGACGTGTATCTGCTCGCCGCCAGCAGCCTCGGGGTATCGCCCTCGCGCTGCCTGGTGATCGAAGACAGCCCCACGGGCGTTACCGCCGGGCACGCAGCCGGCATGACGGTGCTGGCGTACGCGGGCCGCAATGCACCAGGCCCGCTGATTGCCGCCGGCGCCACACGCACGTTCACCGACATGCGCGAACTGCCGGAGTTGCTGGCCTGATGCCTGCTGCACAAACCCAGCCCATCGGCCCGGCCGACGCGTGCCCTTGCGGCAACGGCGCCTATGCGCGCTGCTGCGGCCCGTTCCACGCGGGCGACGCCGTGGCGGCTACGGCCGAGCAACTCATGCGCTCGCGCTACAGCGCGTACGTGCTGGGCGACACGGCGTACCTGCGGCGCACGTGGCATCCGTCCACCTGCCCTGTCGACCTGGAAACCAGCGATGCAGACGCCGCCGCCACGCGCTGGCTCGGCCTGGACGTCAAGCGCCACACGCCGCAAGACGCCACGCACGCGACGGTCGAATTCGTCGCCCGCTACAAGGTGGGCGGCCGCGCGCATCGCCTGCACGAAACCAGCCGCTTCGTCCGCCTGGACGCCAGCGGCGCTGAATCCGCCGAAGGCCGTTGGCTGTACGTCGACGGTACCTTCCCTGACTGAACCGCACCGACCTTCCCGCACCGCTGCCATGCCGACGCTAGAGACCAAGCTGAACCCCCGCGCTGAAGACTTCAAGGCCAACGCCGATACCATGCGCGCACTCGTCGCCGACTTGCGCGACAAGGTTGCGCGCATCGCCCAGGGCGGCGGTGACGACGCCCGTGCCAAACACCTCGCCCGCGGCAAGTTGCTGCCGCGCGACCGCGTGCAGCAACTGCTCGACCCGGGCACGCCGTTCCTGGAGTTCTCGCAACTGGCGGCGTATGGCATGTACGACAACGCCGCGCCCGGCGCCGGCATCATCACCGGTATCGGCCGCATCTCGGGGCAGGAATGCGTGATCGTCTGCAACGACGCCACGGTCAAGGGCGGCACCTACTACCCGATGACCGTGAAGAAGCACCTGCGCGCGCAGGAGATCGCCGAGCAGAACCACCTGCCCTGCGTCTATCTGGTCGATTCCGGCGGCGCCAACCTGCCGAACCAGGACGACGTGTTCCCCGATCGAGATCACTTCGGTCGCATCTTCTACAACCAGGCCAACCTGTCATCGAAGGGCATTCCACAGATCGCGGTGGTGATGGGCTCATGCACGGCGGGCGGCGCGTATGTGCCGGCCATGAGTGATGAGTCGATCATCGTCAAGGAACAGGGGACGATCTTCCTGGCAGGCCCGCCGCTGGTGAAGGCCGCGACCGGCGAAGTGGTGAGCGCCGAAGACCTCGGTGGCGCCGATGTGCACACGCGGCTGTCGGGCGTGGCGGATTACTTCGCCAACAACGATTCGCACGCGTTGGCGCAAGCCCGCAGCATCGTCGCGCACCTGAACCGCCGCAAGCCGGAGCAGGTGCAGATTCATGCTCCCGTCGAGCCGCGCTTTCCCGCAGAAGAACTCTACGGCGTGATCCCGACCGACACGCGCAAGCCGTTCGACGTGCGCGAGGTCATCGCCCGCATCGTCGACGATTCCGCCTTCGATGAATTCAAGGCGCGCTATGGCACGACGCTGGTCTGCGGCTTTGCGCGCATCTGGGGTTACCCGGTCGGCATCATCGCCAACAACGGCATTCTTTTTTCAGAGGCGGCACTCAAGGGCGCGCACTTCATCGAGCTGTGCTGTCAGCGCAAGATCCCGCTGGTGTTCCTGCAGAACATCACCGGCTTCATGGTGGGCCGCAAGTACGAAAACGAAGGCATCGCCAAGAACGGCGCGAAAATGGTGACGGCCGTGGCAACGGCGCAGGTGCCCAAGTTCACGGTCATCATCGGCGGCTCGTTCGGCGCGGGCAATTACGGCATGTGCGGCCGGGCGTATTCGCCGCGCTTCCTGTGGATGTGGCCGAACGCGCGCATCTCTGTGATGGGCGGCGAACAGGCCGCAAGCGTGCTCGCCACCGTGCGCCGCGACGGCATCGAAGCCAAGGGCGGCCAGTGGAGCGCCGATGAAGAGGCCGCGTTCAAGGCGCCGATCCGCGACCAATATGAGCGCCAGGGCCATCCGTACTACGCCAGCGCACGCCTGTGGGACGACGGCGTGATCGACCCCGCCGACACGCGCAGCGTGCTGGGCCTCGGCCTGTCGGCGAGCCTGAACGCGCCCATTGGCGACATGAACTTCGGCGTGTTCCGCATGTAAGCGGGCCGTCAATCGAACAGGAATATTTGCAGTGAACAGCAACACCGCGCGAACGTGGCGCAGCGCCTTGGCAGCCGTTGGCTGCGCGCTGCTGCTTGCGGCCGCGCATGCGAGCGAAACCGCTCAGTCCGGCATCAGCGAGATCATCGTGGAGGTGCCCAAGTCTGCGGGCATCTTCACCCTCAAGCTGGAGACGACCGTCTACAAGCCGGCCGGCGACGGCCCTTTTCCGCTCATCGTGCTCAATCACGGCAAGGCGCGCGGCAAGGCGGCATTCCAAGCGCGTGCCCGTTACAGCGAGCAGGCTGCGGCGCTGGTCGCGCGCGGCTACGTAGTGGCCATCCCGATGCGGCAGGGGTTCGCCAAATCCGGCGGCGCGTATATCGGCAGCGGTTGCAACGTGGAAGCCAACGGCATCATCCAGGCCGAAGACGTGGTGGCCACGCTCGACTACATGACCGCGCAGCCGTACGTGGACCGCAACCGCATCGTCGTCATGGGCCAGTCGCACGGCGGCCTGACCACGCTGGCCTTCGGTACCATCGCCTACCCGGGCGTGCGCGGGCTGGTGAACTTTGCCGGCGGCCTGCGCAACGACACCTGCGTCGATTGGGAAGGCAACCTAGTGCGCGCGTTCGAGACGTACGGCCGCCAGTCGCGCTATCCGTCGCTCTGGTTCTACGGCGACAACGACAGCTACTGGCCCAAGCCGATGCCCGACAGGATGTTCGCGGCCTACACGAGTGCGGGCGGAAAAGGCCGGCTGGTGGATTTCGGCACCTTCAAGAGCGACTCGCACGGCATGTTCGCAAGCCACGCGGGGTTGGGCATCTGGCTGCCGCAGGTGGACGCCTTTCTGCGCGAACTTGGCTTGCCCGCCGGCCCGGTGCAAGCGGTGGCACCAGGCAGCAACGCTGAAGCATCCGGCGCAGACGACCCCAAGTCCGACACCAACAAGGACCCCGAATGAACACTTTCGAGACCCTCGCCTTCGCACAGAACGGCGCCGTCGCCACGCTCACGCTGAACCGGCCCGACGTGCGCAACGCCTTCAACGAGACCGTCATCGCCGAGCTGACCGGCGCGTTCCGCGCGCTGGCCGATGAGCCGGGCGTGCGCGCCATCGTCCTGACGGGCAACGGCGCGGCCTTCTGCGCGGGTGCCGACCTGAACTGGATGAAGAAGATGGCCGGCTACTCCGATGACGAGAACCGCGCCGACGCCCTGCGCCTGGCCGAAATGCTGCGCGCCATCTACACGTGCCCCACGCCCGTGATCGCGCGCGTGCAGGGCGACACCTATGCCGGCGGTGTCGGCCTGGTCGCCGCGTGCGACATCGTCGTCGCCGTCGACACGGCCAACTTCTGCCTGTCGGAAGCGAAGCTCGGCTTGATCCCGGCCACCATCAGCCCGTACGTGATTCGCGCCCTGGGCGAGCAGGCGTCGCGCCGCTACTTCATCACCGCAGAACGCTTTTCCGCTGCCGAAGCGCATCGCCTCGGCCTCGTGCATGAGCTGGTGAGCGCAGACGCCCTCGACGCCAAGGTGGCCGACATCACCGCCGCGCTCGTCGCCAACAGCCCGAACGCGGTGCGCGAGAGCAAGCGCCTGGTGCGTGAAGTCTCTGGCGCCGCCGTCAACGACGCCTTGCTGGCGGATACCGCTGAGCGCATCGCCGCCATCCGCGCTTCGGAAGAAGGCCGCGAAGGCGTGCAAAGTTTCCTGGGCAAGCGCAAGCCGAACTGGCTGCTGCCGGCCTGACCCGCATAACAACGAAACCACGCATCACTCGAAGGAAGTCCTCATGCAATCCACTCCGCTCAACTTCGTTCCAAACGCTGCCAAGGCGCCCGTCACGCCCGGCCAGGCGCCCGACGCACGCTGGAGCCGCGAAGCCATCGAAGCGCTGTTCGCGCTGCCGTTCAACGACCTGCTGTTCCAGGCGCAGCAGGTGCACCGCGCCAACTTTGACGCGAACGCGGTGCAGCTATCGACGCTGCTGTCGATCAAGACCGGCGGCTGCCCGGAAGATTGCTCGTACTGCCCGCAATCGGCGCGCTACGACACGGGTGTCGAGGCTGAAAAGCTGATGCCGATCGACGCCGTGCTGGAAGCCGCATCGCGCGCCAAGCAAAACGGCGCAAGCCGCTTCTGCATGGGCGCCGCGTGGCGCAACCCCAAGCCGCATCAGCTCGATGCCGTGGCCGACATGGTGCGCGGCGTGAAGGCGATGGGGCTGGAGACCTGCGTGACGCTCGGCATGCTCAAGCAGGAACAGGCTGCGCAGTTGAAGGAGGCGGGCCTGGATTACTACAACCACAACCTCGACACCGCGCCCGAGTTCTACGGCGAGATCATCACCACGCGCACGTATCAGGACCGGCTCGATACGCTCGAGCACGTGCGTGACGCCGGCATCAACGTGTGCTGCGGCGGCATCGTCGGGCTGGGGGAATCGGTGCACGAGCGTGCGGGTCTGATCGCCGAACTGGCGAACATGGAGCCGTATCCGGACTCGGTGCCCATCAACAACCTGGTGAAGGTGGAAGGCACGCCGCTGGCGGGCAACGAAGAACTGGACCCGTTTGATTTCGTGCGCACGATTGCCGTAGCGCGGATCACGATGCCCAAGGCGATGGTGCGGCTCTCCGCTGGCCGCGAGGCGATGGACGATGCCTTGCAGGCGCTGTGCTTCATGGCGGGCGCCAACTCGATCTTCTATGGCGAGAAGCTGCTGACGACGGATAACCCGGAGGCGGATGCGGATAGGAAGCTGCTGGCGCGGTTGGGGATGCGGGTGGAGGTGCAGGATCACATGCACCATGAATCGCATGTGGGGGCGCAGTCTTCGCATTGCCATATCGACATTACGCCCGCGGACTGATGCTTTGTTGTGGGGGTGGGTCTTGGTTTCTTGTTGGTGGTCTGCCTCCCTTTCGTCCCCTGCCGGGGCCGACTCACTTTCTTTGTCTTGCCAAAGAAAGTAAGCAAAGAAAGGCGCGCCCGAGATGGCGAAAGATTCCTTGAATTTATGTCGCAGGGAGGGGAAGGGAAAAACTCGCTTCGCTCAGACAGTTTCCCTTCCTTTTTCCTCCCTGCAACAGAAATTCAAGGCGCCATCTAGGGCATCAACGGCCCCACCATCGCAGTGCAAACGCAGTGGTGGGTACGCGGCAAGACGCGGAGCGAAGCAAACGGCAACAAGCAACAGCAACAGCAACAGCAACAGCAACAGCAACAGCAACAGCAACAAACAAGAGCCTGACAGAGCATGCACCCCAACGGTTTGGCCGTTGACGTTCCTGCCCTTGATGGCGCCTTGAATTTTCGTAAGCGGGCGGAAACAAGACGGGAAACTGTCTGAGCGAAGCGAGTTTTTCCCGTCTCCGCCCGGTTACGAAAATTCAAGGGATGGGTCGCCATCTCGGGCGCGCCTTTCTTTTGCCTACTTTTCTTTGGCAAGACAAAGAAAAGTAGGTCGTGCCCGGCAGGGTACGAAACAGGGATGGACCAAAACCGCCCGCCCCGGCAGGGGATGAAACAGGAGATGCACCACAAGTGCAAAAGACGCAGAACACCGGAGACAAACACCAAATGATCACCAAGCTCCTCATCGCCAACCGAGGCGAAATCGCCTGCCGAGTCGCCGCCACCTGCCGCAAGCTCGGCATCCGCACGGTCGCGGTCTACTCCGATGCCGACGCCAACGCCCGCCACGTCGCGGCCTGCGACGAAGCCATCCACATCGGTGAGCCCGCCGCCCGCGACAGCTACCTGCGCGCCGACCGCATCCTCGAAGCCGCACGCGCCACGGGCGCCCAGGCCGTCCATCCCGGCTACGGCTTCCTCTCAGAGAACGAAGCTTTCGCAAAAGCCTGCGCAGACGCCGGCATCATCTTCGTCGGCCCGCCGGCCTCGGCCATCGAAGCGATGGGCAGCAAGAGCGCGGCCAAGGCGCTGATGGAAACGGCGGGCGTGCCGCTGGTGCCCGGCTACCACGGCGACAACCAGGACGCGGCCTTCCTGCGCACGCAAGCCGATCGCATCGGCTACCCCGTGCTCATCAAGGCCAGCGCCGGCGGCGGGGGCAAGGGCATGCGCGTGGTGGAGTCAGGCGATGCGTTCGAAGCCTCGCTGGCTTCCGTCAAGCGCGAGGCGTCTTCCAGCTTCGGTGACGACCGCGTACTGATCGAGAAGTACCTCACGCGTCCGCGCCACATTGAAATCCAGGTGTTTGCCGACAGCTTCGGCGGCGCCGTCTACCTGTTCGAGCGCGACTGCTCCGTGCAGCGCCGCCACCAGAAAGTCCTGGAAGAAGCTCCGGCGCCGGGCATGACGCTGGACCGCCGCCGCGCGATGGGCGAAGCGGCCGTGGCGGCCGCGCGCGCCGTGGGCTACGTGGGTGCCGGCACGGTCGAGTTCATCGTCGACGAAGACGGCACGTTCTACTTCATGGAGATGAACACGCGCCTGCAGGTCGAGCACCCCGTGACCGAAATGATCACGGGCGAGGACCTCGTCGAATGGCAATTGCGCGTGGCATCCGGCGAGCCGCTACCACGCACGCAGGACGAGCTGCACATCCACGGCCATGCGCTCGAAGCACGCATCTACGCCGAAAACCCCGACCGCGATTTCCTGCCCTCCATCGGCACGCTGAAGGTGCTGCGCACACCAGCGGCGGTGGAGTTCACCGTAGGCGCGCAAGCCAATGGCGAACCGGCTGCCGTGCGCATCGATGCCGGCGTGCGTGAAGGCGACGCCATCAGCCCGTACTACGATCCGATGATCGCCAAGCTCATCGTCTGGGGCCGTGACCGTGAAGAAGCGCTCGCGCGCATGCTGCAGGCGCTGGGCAGCTTCCACCTGGTGGGGCTGTCGTCCAACGTGGCTTTCCTGCGCCGCCTGGTCGCATCGAAGCCGTTTGCGACCGCCGATCTGGATACCGGCCTGATCGCCCGCAATCACGACACGCTGTTCCCCGCTGCACCGGACGTGCCGCTAGACGCCATCGCCCTGGCCGTGGCTGCGCTGCTCGCCCGCGAGGCACGCAGCCTGCGCACCGACACGCGCGATCCGCATTCGCCGTGGGCGCGCGGCAGCGGCTGGCGCCTGAACGGCGCGGCTGAGCGCACGCTGCGTTTCACGCATGGCGATCAGTCCATCGATGCCACGCTCATCTACGGCCGCGACGGCTCGCGACTGAAAGTTGGCGGCAGCGAAGCGCCCTTCACCTCACAGCGCCATGCAGAGACCTTCACCGTCACGCTCGGCACGCACAAGGCGACCGGCCAGGTGCATGCCGATGGCGACACGTTCCACGTCTTCACCGGCGGTGCGCACTGGACGCTGGAGCGCCACGACCCGCTCGCCCATGCCGGCGAGGCCGACGACGAAGGCGGCAAGCTGACGGCGCCGATGCCCGGCAAGGTCATCGCCGTGCTGGCCGCCCCGGGGCAAACCGTCACCAAGGGCGCACCGCTGGTCGTCATGGAGGCCATGAAGATGGAGCACACGCTCACGGCACCTGCCGACGGCGTCGTCGAATCGGTGTTGTATGGCGTGGGCGATCAGGTGACGGAAGGCGTGCAGTTGCTGGCGTTCAAGCCCGCCGAATGAAGCCCAAGAGGGCTGCCACACGCCTTGGCGGCCCCTGCTACACTGCTTGACGTATACGTCAATCACCCGCATTGAAGTCGCCCCACATGCACATCCAGATCTACACGCCCGACGGCAAGCCCCAACCCTGGCTCGACGGTTTCGCGCAGGCACTTCCTGAGGCACGCCTGTCGGTGTGGGAGCAAGGCGCAGTGCAGGACGCCGACTACGCCGTGGTCTGGCAGCCGCCCGCCGACATGCTGCGCGATCGCCGCGATTTGCGCGCCGTGTTCAACCTCGGCGCGGGCGTCGATGCCATCCTGGGCCTGCGTGCGCAAGCGCCCGATGCCATCCCCGAAGGCCTGCCGATCGTGCGGCTGGACGACGCCGGCATGGCCGCGCAGATGGGCGAATACGTCACGCACGCCGTCCTACGCTTCTTCCGCCGGCTCGATGAATACGAGCGCCAGCAGCAAGCGAAGATGTGGCGCTTCCTCAAGCCGTTCAACCGCGATGAGTTTGTCGTCGGCGTGCTGGGCCTCGGCGTGCTCGGTACGCACATCGCCAGGACGCTGGCGGGCTTCGGCTTTCCGGTGCGCGGCTGGAGCCGCTCTGCCAAGCACGTCGAGGGCGTAGATTGCCGCTCAGGCAGCGAAGCCCTGCCCGGCTTTCTTGCCGGCACGCGCGTGCTGGTGAACGTGCTGCCGCTGACGGCAGACACCGAAAACGTGATCGACGCGAAACTGCTCGCGCAACTCGCACCGGGCGCATTCGTCGTCAACGTGGCGCGCGGTAAGCATGTCGTGGAAGAGGAGCTGCTGGCCGCCGTGCGCAGCGGCCACATCGCCGGCGCCGCGCTCGACGTATTCCGCACCGAGCCGCTGCCGGCCGACCACCCTTTCTGGACCGAACCGCGCATCCACATCACGCCGCACATTTCGGCGCTGACGCTGCGCGAGGTCAGCATTGCCCAGATCGCGCGCAAGATCCGAGCGCTGGAAGCAGGCGAGCCGATTGCCGGCATCGTCGATCTGCAACGAGGTTACTGAGATGAGCATTCCGAATTTTGTGAAGGTGGTCGAGGTCGGCCCGCGCGATGGTCTGCAGAACGAGAAGTCGCCAGTTTCGACGGACACCAAGGTCGAGCTGGTGAACCGCCTGTCCGAGGCCGGCTTCGTCAACGTGGAAGCCGCCTCGTTCGTGTCGCCCAAATGGGTGCCGGCGATGGCCGATGGCGCCGACGTGATGGCGCGCATCCAGCGCCGGCCGGGCACGCTGTACTCCGTGCTCACGCCCAACATGAAAGGTTTCGAAGGCGCTGCTGCAGCAGGTGCGGACGAGATCGTGATCTTCAGCGCCGCCAGCGAGGCCTTTGCGCAGAAGAACATCAACTGCACGATCGCCGAATCGATCGAACGCTTTGTGCCGGTGGCCAAGGCCGCCAAGGATGCGGGCATTCGCGTGCGCGGGTCGATCTCGTGTTCGCTGGGCTGCCCGTATCAGGGCGAGGTGCCGGTGTCGTCGGTGGTGGACGTCATCAAGCGCATGGCCGACCTCGGCTGCGACGAGATCGACATTGCCGACACCATCGGCGTGGGCACCGCCGGGCAGGTCAAAACCGTGATGGAAGCCGCCGCGGCGACGTTCCCGATCGACCGCCTCTCGGGACACTTCCACGACACATACGGCCAGGCGCTGGCCAACATCCTCGCCAGCCTGGAAGTCGGCATCGCCATCTTCCACGCCTCAGTTGCGGGGCTGGGCGGCTGCCCCTATGCCAAGGGCGCCACCGGCAACGTCGCCACCGAAGACGTGCTGTACCTGCTGCACGGCCTGGGTATCCGCACCGGCATCGACCTGGACAAGGTGGTGCTGGCGGGTGACTTCATCTCGCAGGCCATCGGCCGCCCGACTGCCTCGCGTGCGGGTCGCGCGCTGCTGCTCAAGCTGCAGGACCAGATCGCCCAGGCCTGCATCTGAACCCCCATCAAGAACAACGACGATGACCGCGACCGATACGAAAGCTCCGTTGCCTGAATCTGCTCAACGCGTGGCCGACCACCTGCGCACGCTCGGCTACGAAAAAAACATCGTGATGCTGCCGGCAACCGGCAAGACCTCCGCTGAAGCGGCTGCCGGGCTGGGCTGCTCCGTGGCCGAGATCGCCAAGTCGATCATCTTCCGCCGTGCGGAAGACGACGTGCCGGTGCTGGTGATCGCCAGCGGCACCAATCGTGTCGACGAAGCAAAGGTTTCCGCGCACGTGGGCGCACTTGCCAAGGCCGACGCGAAGTTCGTCCGCGAGAAGACCGGATACGCCATCGGCGGCGTATGTCCGGTCGGCCATGCGGTCAAGCCGGTGATGCTGCTCGATCAAGACCTGTTCCAATACGACAGCGTGTGGGCCGCGGCCGGCCACCCGCATGCCGTGTTCAACCTGACGCCTGCCGAACTGGAAGCGATGACGGGCGCGCCCGTGGCCGACATCGCCCAGCGCGACTGATCGCCCAAGCATGGACGCCTGCACCCGCGCGCAACTGAAGCTGTCGCTCGGCAAGTTGCGCAACAGCCGCCAGCAGGCGGAGCGTGCGCAGCCGGTGTCGTCGCCGTGCATCAGCGTCTGCAAGATGGACGAAGCGCGCGGCCTGTGCATCGGCTGCATGCGCACGATCGACGAAATTGCCTCGTGGTCGACCATGAATGACGCGGCTCGTCTGGCCGTGTGGAAAACCTTGCCCGAGCGCGCCTGCGCCTGGCTCAACGACGCGCCCTGCGCCTGACCGCTCATCACCATGGCCGAACACGACGTCGTCACCTTGTCCAATTCGATGCGCGTGTTCGAGCGCGGCTGGCTGTCGTCGAACAACATCCTGTTTTTCGATGACGAAGCGCACGGCGGTTGCGCGCTGGTCGACTCCGGCTACCTCACGCACGCGCCGCAAACCGTGGCGCTTGTGCAGCACGCGCTGCAAGGCCGGCCGTTGCGCCGTCTGCTGAACACGCACCTGCATTCCGACCACTGCGGCGGCAATGCAGCGCTGCAGGCCATCTACGGCAGCCACACGCGCGTGCCCGCCGCGCAGATCGACGACGTGCGCCGCTGGGATACCGACGCCCTCAGCTACGGCCCCACCGGCCAGGAATGCGCACGCTTCGCGTTGCCTGACAGCGATGCCGACGCGGGGCTGTCGGACGGCATGACGGCCCGACTGGGAGGCTTCGACTGGCAGGTCATCAGCGCGCCGGGGCACGACCCGCACGCGGTCATTCTGTTCAGCCCCGACACGCGCGTGCTGATTTCGGCCGACGCCCTATGGGAACGTGGCTTCGGCGTGATCTTTCCCGAGCTGGAAGGCGAGAGTGGCTTTGCCGAACAGCAGGCCATTCTTGAGCGCATCGTGCAGCTCGATGCGCGCGTGGTGATTCCCGGACACGGCCGGCCGTTCACCAACGTCAACGCCGCGATTGATGCATCGCTCGGGCGGCTTGCGTATCTGCGGGCAGACCCGGAACGCAACGCGCTGCACGCCATCCGCGTGCTGGTGAAGTTCAAGCTGCTGGAGCAGCAGGCGCTGTCGCACGAGGCGCTGTTTGCGTGGTTCACACAGACCACGCTGATGCCGCGCTTGCACGCACGCTTCTTCGCAGCCCAATCGATGGAGACGTTGCTGGATGCTGCGATTGCGGCGCTGGTCAAGGCGGGCGCCGCCACCGTCGAACACGGCCGCATCCTGAACCGCGATTGACGTGCCGCGCGGTGGCAGTGCCCCGCTACAATGCAGCGACGCCTCTTCTCTTCGCCTGGGCATGCCGAAACCCGCCACATCCAATCCGCCCGAATCTGCCACCGAAGCCGCCCCTGAAGCCGAAGCACCGCGCCGCAAGCGCGGCCGCCCCGCGCAGGACGCCAACGAGGGCTTGCGCCGCGCGCTGATCGAGCAATCGGCCCGACTGTTCCGGGAGAAGGGCTACGGCAACACCACGGTACGCGACATTGCGGCGGCCACGGGCGTGCATGCGGGCAGCTGGTTCTACTACTTCAAGACCAAGCAGGACATCCTGCAAGCCGTGATCGAACATGGTCTGACCGTGGCGCTGGCGGATATCGAAGCCATCGATATCGAAGACCTGCCCCCGCGCGAGGCGATGCGCCAGCTCGTGCGCGCGCACCTCCACACGATCCTTGCGCCCCACCAGGATTTCATTCCGGTGATGCTGTACGAGTGGCGCTCGCTCGACGCACAGGCGCAAGAACGCATCATCGCGCTCAAGGATCGGTATGAAGGCATCTGGACGCGCGTGATCGACCGTCTGCACGCCTCCGGCGAGTGGGCACAACCAACACCTGTTGACCGCCTGCTGATGTTCGGCGCACTCAACTGGACGGCGCAGTGGTATCAGGCGGGCGCCGGCATCAGCATCGACGCACTGGCCGATCAGGCGGTGCTGTTCATCCTGCGTACGCCGCCCCAGCCGGTGGCTTAGTCCACGTTAGCGCGCATCGGCCTCGAACAGCGTCTGGTTGGCGCTGCGCAGCACGTGCTTCTGGATCTTGCCGGTCGCCGTCATGGGCAGCTTGTCGACCACGGCAATGTGCTTGGGCACCTCAAAGCTACCGAGATGCGCTCGACAATGCGCCTGCAGCGCGGCGGCATCGGCCTGTGCATCGGGCTTGAGGCAGACGAACGCCGCCACCGCTTCCACCCAGTGCGCGTGCGGCAAGCCGACCACTGCCGCATTCGCCACGGCCGGGTGCCGTAGCAACACTTCTTCCACCTTGACCGAAGGGACGTTCTCGCCGCCGGTCTTGATCATGTCCTTGATGCGGTCCTTGAACTGAAGCTGGCCGTCGGCATCCCACATGCCGAGGTCGCCCGTGTGGTGCCAGCCGAAGCGGCGCGCATTGGCCGTGGCCTGCGGGTCCTTGTAGTAGCCGAGCATGACGTTCGGGCCGCGGTGCACGATCTCGCCCAACTGGTTCGGGCCGAGCAGATTGCCTTGATCGTCCATCACCGCTGCTTCGTTCACCATGCACGGCTGCCCCCAATAGTTGCCGGTGCGCTGCAGTTGCTGGTCAGGCGCGAAGTACATCGTCATCGGGAAAATCTCGGTCTGCCCGGAGCCGAGGGCAAAGTTGGGGCACACCTCGGCAATCAGGCGTTCGAGCAGGGGCCTGGCCATCGGCGCCATCGCATAGAGGCACAGGCGCAGGCTTGAGAGATCGCGCTGCGCACGCAGCGGATGATGCAGCAGCGCGGCGTACATGAGCGGCAAGCCGAACAGCTGCGTGATGCGTTCGTTGGCAATCACATCGAGCAGTGCCGCCGGGTCAAAGCCGCGCTGTATGACAAGCGTTGCACCCACCATCATCGCGGATGCAGCCGTCGCAAACTGAGCGCAGTGGAACATCGGCAGCAGGCACGAGAACACGTCGGTCTCATTCAGATTCAGGCCGGCGACGTTGGACATCAGCGCGGCATGCACCGAGCGGTGCGAATGCATCGCGCCCTTTGGTCGGCCGGTCGTGCCGCTGGTGTACATGATGAGCGCGAGATCGAGATCGTCGATCACCACGGCGGGCAGCGTATCGGCGTGGCCTTGCAACGCTTGCTCCACCGGTTGCGGCCCGTCGGCAACCGGTTCACCGAAGCATTGGTGCGCCGGGAGCCCGAGCGCCGCCAGCGTGTCGCGCAGCACCGGGTACAGCGCCGCGTCGATCACCACGTGCCGCGCCTCGGCATGTTCGAGGATGTAGCGCACGTCTTCCGGCCCGAGCATCGCGTTGATCGGCACCCACACCAGTCCCGCCTTGAGAATGCCGTACGCGGCCACCAGGAACTGCGCAGAGTTTCCACACACCATCGCCACCTTGTCGCCGGGCTTGAGGCTGCTTGCAAGCAGCGCGTGCGCGTAGCGATTGCTGTCTGCGTTGAGTTCGCCATGCGTCATGCGGCGGGCGCCATCGACCAGCGCGACCTTCGCGCCGAACTTACGCGCACTGCGATGCAACGTATCGCCCAACGTCACCCGGTTCAGCAGGTTGGCTTCAAGCGCGGTGTCTGGCGTGGCTTCGGACATGGGACGTCTCCTAAGGACTGCATTGACTGCATTGACCGCATGAACAGCACGACAAAACGATGGGATCAGGACGGCAGTGCAGCCGTCAGGCCGCGGCAATCTCCATCAGCAACCCACCAGGCGCAACCTGGGCCCCGACCTGGGTGAACAGCCCCTTCACCTCGCCAGCGAGCGGCGCGGCAATGCTGTGCTCCATCTTCATCGCCTCGACCACCAGCAGCACCTGACCGGCGCTGACGGCCTCGCCTTCGGCCACGTGTACGGCAACCACGCGACCGTTCATCGGTGCACTGATGCGGCCGCTGCCGGTTTGCGCGCCGCTGCGCTCGGCCTTGGCGTAGGTGGTGTCGATGGCGGTGTGTTCGATGCCATTCAGCACGAAGTGGCAAGCGCTGGCCGTGACGGCGTAATCCACCGCGCGGAATGTGTCGCCCAGCGCGAGCGTGATGCGCCCTTCGCGCCCAGACACAAGCGCCACCTGCGTGGCACCGCCGTCCCAGGTCAGTTCCCATTGCTGCGCACCGAGCGCACGCACGCGCATCTCAATGGCTTCACCGTCGAGCGTGAAGCGGCACAGCGTGGGATACGTGCGGCTGCTGGCCCAGCCATGCAGCTCTGCGGGATAGCGGCGTGCGGCGTCCTGGCGCAGGTACGTGAGCAGCAGGGCAGCCGCCTGGCAAACCGCTGCATCGGGTACGGCCGCCTGACGCATCGCCGCCGGGAAATGCCGATCGATGAACGCGGTCGACACATCGCCGGAAAGGAACGCCGGATGCGCCACGCAATCGCGCAAAAACGCCCGGTTGGTCGGCAAGCCAAGCAGCAGGCAATCGTCCAGGGCGTGCGCGAGACGCCGGCATGCATCGGCGCGGTCGGTGCCGTGCGCGACGATCTTGGCGAGCATCGAATCGTAGTACGGCGAGACAACCAGCCCGTCGGACAACGCATGGTCCGTGCGCACGTCTCCGGGTGCACGCCAGCGCGCGACGGTGCCGCTTTGCGGCAGGAAATTCTGCTGCGGGTCTTCTGCGCACAGACGCACTTCGATGGCGTGGCCGCCTTGTGCACGGCGGGCGTCGATGACGTCTTGCGCAAGCGGCAACGGCTCGCCCAGCGCCACGCGCAACTGCCACTCGACCAGATCGACGCCCACGATCGCTTCGGTCACCGCATGCTCGACCTGCAGGCGCGTGTTCATCTCCATGAAGTAGAACGCGCCGTCCGGGGCGAGCAGGAATTCCAGCGTGCCCGCACCCACGTAGCCGATCGCGCGCGCCGCCGCCACCGACACCGCGCCCATGCGCGCGCGCAACTCGGGCGACACGGCCGGCGACGGCGACTCCTCAATTACCTTCTGATGCCGGCGCTGCACCGAGCAATCGCGCTCCCCGAGGTGGACCACATTGCCGTGCGCATCGGCAAATACCTGAATCTCGATGTGGCGCGGCTCGACGATGGCTTTCTCGAGGATCAACTCGCCCGAGCCAAACGCGTTCTCCGCTTCGGAGCGGGCAGACTGCAGCGCCGCCGCAAACGCCTCGGGCCGGTCTACACGCCGCATGCCGCGCCCACCGCCGCCGGCGGCCGCCTTAATCATCACCGGGTAGCCGATGCGCGCCGCTTCGTCCGCCATGCGTGTGGCGGATTGGTCCTCGCCCTGATAACCGGGCACGCACGGCACGCCGGCCGCTTCCATGAGGCGCTTGGCGCCAGCCTTGTTGCCCATCGCTCGGATGGCCCCCGCAGGCGGCCCGATGAAGACGAGGCCGGCATCCGCGCATGCGCCGGCAAAGGCATCGCTCTCTGCAAGGAAGCCGTAACCCGGATGGACCGCCTGCGCACCCGACTTGCGCGCGGCCTCCAGCAACGCCGCAACGTTCAGGTACGACGCCTGCGGTTGCGACGCGCCGATCGGCAACGCCAGATCGGCCGCGCGGCAATGCGGCGCATCGCGGTCAGCGTCGGAATACACGGCAACGGTGCGCATGCCAAGGCGACGCGCCGTGCGCCTGATGCGCAAAGCGATCTCGCCCCGGTTGGCGATGAGGATCGAGCAGAAGGCGGCATGCGGGGCGGTCATCTTTCAGCCCTTCTTGCCCGGCAGCGTGTTCATGTACTTGCAGATGATGCCGAGCATCACCTCGTCCGCACCGCCGCCAATCGAGCCCAGGCGCCCGTCGCGGTAATAGCGCGAGACCGGGTTGTCCCACGTGAAGCCCATGCCGCCCCAGAACTGCAGGCAGGCATCAGGCACGATGCGCGCGAGGCGCCCGGCCTTGAGCTTGGCCATCGATGCCAGCTCCGTCACGTCCTGCCCTTGGATGTACAGATCGCACGCGCGATACGTGAGCGCACGCAGCGCTTCCACTTCCGTCTTCAGCTCGGCCAGCTTGAAGTGCACCCACTGGTTGTCGAGCAGGCTGGCGCCGAAGAGCTTGCGCTCGCGCGCGTACTCGGCGGTGGTCTCGATGCACATCGTCATCGTCGCCAGGCTGCTGGCCGCGGCCCACAGGCGCTCTTCCTGGAATTGCAGCATCTGGTACGTGAAGCCCTTGCCTTCCTCGCCGATGCGATAGCGCTGCGGCACGCGCACATCGTCAAAGTAGATGAGGCCCGTGTCCGACGAATTCATGCCGATCTTGCGGATCTTCTTGCCGACCGACACGCCCTTCGTGTTCATCGGCACGATGATGAGCGACTTGTTGCGGTGGGCCGGGTCGTCCGACGTGTTGGCCAGCAGGCACATCCAGTCGGCCTGCAGGCTGTTGGTGATCCACATCTTGCTGCCGTTGATGATGTAGTCGTCGCCGTCCTTGCGCGCGGAGGTCTTGATGCTCGCCACGTCGGAGCCGGCGCTCGGCTCCGATACGCCAACGCACGCGACCGCATCGCCGCTGATGGCGGGGGCGAGAAACTGTGCGCGCAGTTCGTCCGAACCGAAGCGTGCGAGCGCGGGCGTCGCCATGTCGGTCTGCACGCCAATCGCCATCGGCACGCCGCCGCAGTGGATATGCCCCAGCGTCTCGGCCATCGCCATCGCATACGAATAGTCGAGGCCCAGGCCGCCAAACTCGGTCGGCTTGGCGATACCGAGAAAACCCAGCTCGCCCATCTTCTTGAAGAGCTGCTTGGCAGGAAACATCTCGGCCGCTTCCCATTCATCCACATACGGGTTGATGTCGCTGTCGATGAAGCGTTTCAGGTTGCGCTGCAGTTCCTGGTGCTCGTGGGTGAAGTGCATGGTGTCTCGCTCCGTTGTCCTGGTGTGCTGGGCTGTTCGTGTATGGATTTCGGGATGGCGCTACGGGCGCGCAACGCCAAACTGGATCGGATGCAGCGTTCGCCTGCGCGCCTCGTCGCAGACGGACAGCACACAGGCGAGCACCTTGCGTGTGTCGCGCGGGTCGATCACGCCGTCGTCCAGCAGCCGCCCCGAAATGGTGAACGCGTCGGACTGCCGCTCGAACGTGTCGATCACCTTGGCGCGCATCGCTTCAATGGCTTCGTGGTCGACGGTCTGCGTCTTGCGTTGCATGCTCGCGGCCATGACCGTCGCCATCGTTCCGGCGGCCTGCTCGGCGCCCATCACCGCCGTCTTGGCATTGGGCCAGCTGAAGCAGAAATCCGGAAAGAAACCGCGCCCCGACATGCCGTAGTTGCCCGCGCCAAACGACGCGCCGCAATGCAAGGTGATGCGCGGCACGGTGGCGTTGGCCATGGCCTGGATCATCTTCGAGCCGTGCTTGATCATGCCGGCCTGTTCCGACGCCTTGCCGACGATGAAACCGGTGGTGTTTTGCAGATACAGCAGCGGCGTGTCGGACTGGCAGCACACCTGAATGAAATGCACCACCTTGGTCGCGCCCGCCGGGTCCAGCGGCCCGTTGTTTGTGATGACGCCGACGCGCATGCCACAGATGGCCGCGTGCCCGGTGACGGTGCCGGGGCCGTAGTCGCGCTTGAACTCCAGGAAGTCCGACCCGTCGGCAATGCGTGCAATCACCTCGCGCATGTCGAGCGGTTTGCGGTGATCGGTGAGCGCAATGCCAAGCAGTTCTTCCGCATCAAAGCGCGGCGGCGCGTATGGCCTGTCCGGTGCCGGCACATCGCGGTTCCAGTCGAGCGCGGCAACAACTTCGCGCGCGATGCGCAGCGCATCGGCATCGTCTTCGGCCAGGTATTCGGCCAGGCCCGAAGTGGTGGCGTGCATCTCCGCACCGCCCAGTTCCTCCTCGGTGGCGATCTCGCCCGTGGCGGCTTTCAGCAACGGCGGCCCGGCGAGGAACGCGCGCGCCCGGTCGCGCACCATCACCACGTAGTCCGACAGGCCCGGCATGTAGGCGCCGCCTGCCGTGCTGGACCCATGCACCACGCTGATCACCGGAATGCCCGCCGCCGACAGCCGCGCGAGCCAGTAAAAGCCGCTGCCGCCGTGGATGAAGGTCTCCACGCGATACGTCAGCAGGTTGGCGCCGGCCGATTCGACAAGGTGGATGAACGGCAGCTTCTGCTCCAGCGCAATGGCCTGGGCACGCTGGAACTTCTCGATGCCCATCGGCTGCACGGCCCCTGCGTCGATGCCCGCGTCGTCGACAATGATCATCGCGCGCACACCGCTCACCCAGCCGATGCCCGCGATGAAGCCGCCGCCAGGAATCGAGCGCGCCGGGTCTGCGTGGTCGAGGCAAAAGCCCGCCAGCGTGGATAGCTCAAGAAACGGCGCGCCGGCGTCGAGCAGGCGGCCCAGCCTGTCGCGCGGCAGCAGTTGCCCGCGCTGCTCGAAGCGGGCGCGCGAGGCTTCGGACTTGTCGCGTGTGCGATCTTCCAGCGTGCGCAACTGGCCGACGAGTTCCGTGAGCGCGGCATGGTTCTGCCGATATGCGTCGCTCTGCGGCACGATGCGCGATTCAAGCGCCGGCATGGCGGCCCTCCTCGCCTTGCAGCACCTTGGGCGTCACGGCCAGGTGGAAGCCGTTGAACGGCTCGGCGCCATGACGCGGAGCCGGCATAGGCGAACCGGGCCGCACGTTCGGGCGCCCACCGTCCATGCGCAACGTGGTGCCGGTAATGAACGCGGCCGCTTCCGACAACAGATATACGATCGCCGACGACACTTCCGCCTCGGTGGCAAAGCGCCCGAGTGGCACCGTCGACGGCATGCTCCGGATGGTCTCGGCCATCCAAGGCGGATACGCATCCATGCCCGACGACGCGACGTAGCCCGGCGCTACCGCGTTCACGCGCACGCCGTATTGCGCCCACTCGAATGCGGCCGTCTCCGTAAAGTTCACCATGCCCGCGCGCGCGGCGCCGGAGTGGCCCATGTTGGGCATGCCGCCCCACATGTCCGCCACGATATTGACGATGGCGCCGCCGCGCTGCTGCATCGCCTGGTTGAGGCACTCGCGCGCCATCAGGAAGCCGCCGGTCAGGTTCGTCTGCACGACGGCTTCCCAGCCCTTGGCGGAAATGTCCTTGAGCGGCGAGGGAAACTGCCCGCCCGCGTTGTTGACGAGCGCGTCGATGCGGCCGTGCTCGCCGTAGATTTGCGCGACAGTGGCTTGCACGGCAGCCTCGTCGCGGATGTTGCAGACGTAGGCGTGCGCGGTGCCGCCCGCTTCAACGATCTCCGTGCGCACGGCGGCGAGCTTCTCTGCGTTGCGCCCCACCAACGCGACCGCCGCACCCAGCGACGCCAACTCATGCGCGGTACACCGGCCGATGCCGCTGCCGCCACCCGTCACCACGGCCACCTGCCCCTGGAACAGCCCCGGTCGAAAGACTGAGCGATACATGGTTCTCTCCCTGAATGCGCGTTAGGTCCAGCCGAGTTGGCGCGCGGCAAGGTCGCTGAGAACTTCCTCCGCGCCGCCGCCGATCATGTAGACCTTCACTTCACGATAGATGCGCTCCGCCTTGGTGCCGCGCATGAAGCCCATGCCACCAAGCAGTTGCACGGCCGTGTCCGCGCAGAACTGAAGGCTCTGCGTTGCGAAATTCTTCAGCATGCACAGTTGCGCGACCGGAGAATCGCCGGCCTGCATGCGCCGCATCAGGTCTTCCAGCAACGCCCGGGTGGCTTCGATGCGCGTGGCCATCGCAACCAGCTTCTGACGCGCCACCTGGTGCTGCACGAGGCGCTTGCCGAAGGTCTCGCGCTGGGTGGCCCATTCCACGGCTTCGATCAGACACGTGCGCGCCAGGCCGTAGGCCTGCATCGCCAGCGCGAGGCGTTCGTGGTTGAAGTTGCGCATCACCAGCTCGAAACCGCGGTTTTCCGCGCCGAGCAGGTTGCCGACCGGCACGCGGCAGTTGTCGAAATGCAGTTGCGCCGTGTCAGAGCACCACCAGCCCATCTTCTTGAGCGGCGTGCGCGACAGCCCAGGCGTATCGCCCTCCACCAGCAGCACGGAGATGCCGCCCGCGCCCGCCTCACCGGTGCGCACGGCCACGGTGATGTAATCGGCGCGCATGCCGGAGGTGATGAAGATCTTGCTGCCGGAGACGACGTAGTGATCGCCGTCGCGCACCGCGCGTGTGGTGAGGCTGGCGACATCCGAGCCGCCCGAAGGCTCGGTGATGGCAAGCGCGCTGATCTTCTCGCCCGACAGAATCGCCGGCAACACGCGCGCCTTCAGCTCGGCCGATCCGCCCGCCACGATGGGCGGCGCACCGATCGTATGGCTGAACAGCGATGCGAGTAGACCGCCGCTGGCCGCTCGCGTCAGCTCTTCGATCATCGCCAGTTCAAGAAACAGGTCGCCCGGCGTGCCACCGTATTCCTCGGGGAAACCAATGCCGAGCAAGCCAAGGTCGGCCGCTTCGCGATACAGCGCACGCGGAAACGTCTCGGCCTCTTCCCACGCATCGATGTGCGGCAGCACGGCCTTGTCGACAAAGCGGCGCACCGTCTCGCGAAAGATATCGTGATCGGCATCGAAGCGGGCAGACGGGAGCAAACCTGAAAGCATGATCGCCTCGTCAATCAAGGGTGGTTGACCGGCACGCGCACCGGCATCGTCAGCAGCACCTGCGCCATGCCCTTGCCGAGCGGATCGTTGCGCAGCGATGCCATGCCGCCACCGCCCAACGCCTGTTCGCACACGAAGTTGAGCGCGTGGATGCCGGGCAAGTCGTACCGCGTCACGCGCCCTTTCACGACGTGCGCGAGGTACGCCGCGACGGCATCTTCCGTCAGTTGCGCGCGCAGCAGCGGCAGGTCTTCGGGCCGACGCGCGATGACGCCGATATTGGAAGTGTCGCCCTTGTCGCCGCTGCGGGCATAGGCGAGTTCGATGAGGGGCACCTCGCGCGTCGGGCCGGGGGGCAATGCAACGGAGGCCTGCGCCGCAGCGGATGGTTCAAGCGTGGCGCCACCCGTTGGCACGGCGATGTCGAAGCCCTCCTCGCCCAGCAACGTCACGCGCGCCCGGACGCGTGCCTTGTCGATCAGGAAAGCGTATTGCTTGATGGCGGGCACCACGCTTGGCCGCCCGCCGGCGCCGGTCGTGCCGGGCGCCCACGACGTGCCGGCCGGGGCGATCTCGCGCGCGAACAGTTCCAGCGCCTGCTTGTTCGGATGCGTCACCGCCAGCCACATCACCGATTCAAATCGCGGCACGTTCGGCTGATGCGGCCCGAACAGATACGCTGAACCGAGCGTTTCGATATGCATTGCACTGTAATCCGGCAGGCCGAGCTGGCGGAACAGGCCGCGCGTGCGCTCAAGAATCGCCTCGGCTGTGCGGCGCGCCTTGCGGTCGGCGTCGACGCCGACGATGGTAAGTTGGCTGGTCGCGCGATAGCCATCGGCATACGTTGCGCTCACCTTGTAATCGGGCGTGGGCGCACGACCGCGTGCGCCGCGCACTTCCACGCGATGCTCGCCGGCCAGCGTCATCGTCACGTGCGTGAAGTCGCAAACGACGTCGGGCAACACATAGCGCGCGGGGTCGCCGATTTCGTAGAGCAGTTGTTCGCCCACGGTCGCAGTCGTCACCAGCCCGCCCGTGCCCTCGGGCTTGGTGACGATGAAGCTGCCGTCGGCCCGGCATTCGGCGATCGGGTAGCCGCTGTGCGCCCAGTCGGGCACGGCTTCCCAATCGGTGTGCAGACCGCCCGCACCCTGGCAGCCGCACTCAAGGATGTGCCCGGCGAGGCTGCCGGCGGCGAGCCGATCATAGTCGTCGGCACGCCACTCGAACGTGTGCATCAAGGCGCCCAGGGTAACCGCGCTATCGACACAGCGGCCAGTGATGACCACCTGCGCGCCGGCATCGAGCGCCGCTTTGATCGGCAACGCACCGAGGTACGCGTTGGCACTCACCACCTTGTCGGGCAATGGCCGTGCGCTCTGTAGTTCGCGCACGCCTTCGCCGCGCAAGGCAGGCAGCAGCGCCATGACATCGTCGCCTTCCACCACGGCAATGCGCACGCTCACGCCCAACTCAGCGGCCAAGGCTTGCAGCGCCGCCGCACATCCGCGTGGGTTCACGCCCCCCGCGTTGGCGATGATGCGGATGTTCTGCGCCAGCGCATCCTTGAGCACCGCGCGCATCGCCACGCTCACAAAGTCGGTGGCGTAACCCAACTCGGCGTTCTTCATGCGCGCGCTGGCCAGCAACGACATGGTCAGCTCGGCCAGGTAATCGAAGACGAGGAAGTCGAGACGGCCGGAGGCCACCAGCTGCAGCGGCCCGGTCACGCTGTCGCCCCAGAAGCCGCTGGCCCCGCCGATGGAAACGGTGTCCTTGCGCATGTCAGCGGCCCGTCCAGTTCGGGGCGCGCTTTTCGCGAAAGGCGGCTTGGCCTTCCTGCGCGTCTTCGGTCAACGCAAACAGACCGATCTGGCTTTCGGTAAAGGCCATGGCCTGCTCGAAGCTGAGCGATTCCACGTGCTTGAGCGTGTACAGGCCGCGCCGGATGGCCGACGGCGATTTGTCGACCAGCCGCGCAAGCAATGCATCGACAGCCCCATCAAGCGCTTCGGGCTCGGTGACTTCGTTGACGAGGCCAGCGGCGAGCGCGCGGTCTGCGTTCATCGGTTCGCCCGTCAGGCACAACTCGTTCAGCACGCGGCGTGGCAACTGGTGCTGCAGCACGGCCAGCACCTGGGCGGGAAACACGCCGACCTTCACCTCCGGCAAGCCGAACGTGGCGCTGTGGCTTGCCACCGCCAGATCGCACATCGCCAGCAAACCCATGCCGCCCGCCATGCAAGCGCCATTCACGCGGGCGATGAGCGGCACGGTGCAGCGGCGCGCCTGGCGAAACAGATCCGCCAGGGCTTGGTACGGCTGGGAATAGTCGAAGCGGAAGGACTGTCCGGTCTGCAGATCGGCGCCGGCACAGAAGGCGCGCGTGCCGGCGCCGGTCAGCACCACGGCCCGCACGGCGGCGTCACGGCCGGCGTCGACCAGCGCGGCAGTCAGCGCTTCCAGCACGGCGGCGTTGATCGCGTTGCGGCGGTCTTCGCGCTGGATGGTCAGCCACAGCGCTTGGCCGCGCCGCTCGATGAGGAGTTCCGGGTCCGTGCTCACGCGATGCTCGCCTTGAAAGGGAATTCGGTTGGACAGCCTGCCCGGCAATACTAAATCATTTGATTGAAAAAATGGAAGCGTTCGCGTGCTGTGGGTCCTCAACGATTTTCTACAGCGAAGCCGGATCGTCATAACCCCATGATTTATATGACGATCCCACTGCGGCCGTAAGCAATTCGCCAGCCGACGCGTTGACTCGCTCACATTTGAACGATAACAATTCTCATTTACAAAAAACGTGTGGCAAAAACTTTCAGGGGAGTGTCACCACGTCATGTCCACAGCACAGATCGAACGCAAGCGCACCGAACATTCGGTGGTGGGTTACCTGACCGGCGCAATGAGCTTCGCCGTGGTTTCAGCGCCGGCGCTGGCCGACACGAAGAAAGACGCCGTGTCCGCCACCCTGCCCGAGCAAACCGTCACCGGCACCAACGGGTTCAAGGCGGATGCGGCCTCGGGCGGCAAATTCACCGCGCCGCTGCTCGATACGCCCAAGTCCGTCACGGTGATCCCCGCAGAGGTATTGCAGGGCACCGGCTCCGTCACACTCACCGAGGCGCTGCGCACGGTGCCGGGCATCGCATTTGGCGCCGGCGAAGGCGGCAACCCCGTCGGTGATCGCCCGTTCATCCGCGGCTACGACGCGCAGGCCAGTACCTTCCTCGACGGGTTGCGCGACATCGGTGCGCAATCGCGCGAAATGTTCAACGTGGAATCGGTGGAAGTCATCAAGGGCCCGTCGGGTGCGTATGAAGGCCGCGGCGCGGCAGGCGGGGCGGTCAACATCGTCACCAAGACGCCCAAGCTTGAGCACTTCACCGAGGGCACGCTGTCGGTCGGCAACGCGGCGTACAAGCGGGCCACGGCCGACGGCAACTACCAGATCGGCGAGCACGCCGCGTTCCGCCTGAACGCGATGGCGCACGACGCCGCCGTTGCCGGGCGTGACGTGACGAGCTTCAGCCGCTGGGGCATCGCGCCGTCCATCGCCGTTGGGCTCGGCACGCCCACGCGCGCCACGCTGTCGTACTACCACCTGCAATCGAACGACACGCCAGACACAGGCATTCCATACAACAACGGCACGTTCAACCGCCGCACCGACGGCCGCCCGCAACTGTTCGGCCCCGGCGACGGCGCGCCCGTGAATGTCGACCGCAATGTCTACTACGGCCTGTCGCGCGACTTCCGCCGCGACCGCGTCGACATGGGCACCTTCACGCTGGAGCACGATGTGTCGAGCGCGCTGAAGCTGCGCAACACCATGCGCATTGCCCGCACGAGCCAGGACACGATCTGGACGCAGCCCGACGACAGCCAGGGCAACATCTATTACGGCATGGTCTGGCGCCGCGCCAATTCACGCTATTCGGTGGCCAACACCGTCGCCAACCAGACAGAAGCGACCGGCAAGTTCAATACCGGCGGCCTCAAGCACAGCTATGCGGCCGGCCTGGAGTTCTCGCGCGAGCGCAGCAGCAACGACACCTACGCCGTGGCCACCGGCAGCAACCGCTGCCCCAACGGCATCGGCGCGGCGGGCGACTACAACTGCGCAGATCTCTTCAACCCAAACCCGAACGACCCCTGGGCCGGCAGCATCAGGCTCAACAACAATCCGGCGGAGACGACGGTGCGCACGCAGTCGGCCTACGTATTCGACACGGTCGAGCTGTCGCCACGGTGGCAAGTCAACGGCGGGCTGCGCTTTGATCGCTATTCGGCATCGGCCACCACGTCGGCGAATGCGCAGGGCGTGCGGTCGACTTTCTCGCGCGACGACAATCTGCTGAACTACCAGCTCGGCCTCGTTTTCAAGCCTGCGCAGAACGGCAGCATCTACTTGGCGTACGGCACGTCTTCCACGCCGTCGGGCTCGGTGGCGGGCCAGGGTGCCGATACCAGCGCGCTCACGCCTGACCGCTCCGGCAATCGCGGGGACGTGCTCGCTCCGGAAAAGAACCGCGCCTACGAACTCGGCACCAAGTGGAACGTGCTCGACAGCAAGCTGGCACTGACGGCTGCGATCTTCCGGATCGAGACGACCAACGCCCGCATCGTGCAGCAGGACGGCACCGCCGCCATGGCCGGCAACAAGCGCGTCGATGGCTTCGAGCTGGGTTGGTCAGGCGCGCTGACCAACCGCTGGCAGGTGTTCGGAGGCTACACGTATCTGAAGAGCGAACTGCGCAACAACGGCGGCGCAGGCGCAGCCTTTGGCGGCACCAACGGAACGGCCTTCCCCAACACGCCAAAGAACAGCTTCAGCCTGTGGACGACCTATCAGCCGATGCCGAAGCTCACGCTCGGCGGCGGCGCGTATTACGTCTCGAAGGTGTGGGGTAGCGCCAACCCCGCCAACCCGAAGTGGGTGCCGGCCTACTGGCGCTTTGACGCCATGGCCGCCTACCGCATCGACAAGCACACCACGTTGCAGTTGAATGTGCAGAACGTGTTCGACAAGGTGTACTTCAATCAGGCGTATGCATCGCATTACGCATCGCTGGCACCGGGCCGCACGGCCATCCTGACGCTGGGCATTCGCTACTGATGCCGGCCGACGCTGCAACCGCCGCAGCCGCCGGAGCCACCGCAGCCGATCCTGCGGTGGTCGATGCCATCCACGCCGTGCTCACCGGCCCCGCTGACCGCGCCGCGCGCTGGCTGGCGGCAGCCGCCCGGCGCGGGCACACGGAAGCGCAGGCCATCTTCGGCCAATGGCTGCTCGATGGCCGCGGTGTTGAACGCAACCCGGCCGAAGCGTTGTTCTGGTTCAAGACGGCCGCGCTGTCGGGCCACGCGATGGCCGCCAACATGCTGGGCCGCTGCTATGAGCACGGCTGGGGCGCGCCCGCCTGCGACAAGACCGCCGCGCACTGGTACGCCCGCGCCGCCGATGCCGGCCTCGACTGGGGCCAGTACAACTACGCAACACGCCTGCAACTCGGGCGCGGCATCCCGGCGGACCGCGCCCGCGCGTTTGCACTGTTCCAAGCGGCGGCCGCACAAGGCCACGCCAAGTCGATCAACGTGCTGGGGGGCTTCTATGAAGACGGCTGGGAAGTCGAGGCGGACACGGCGATGGCCCTGCGCTGCTACCTGCGCGCCGCAGCGGGCGGCGACTTCCGCGGCCAGTTCAACGCAGCACGCCTGCTCGCCCTCGCGAATCACGCAGACGATGCCCTCGGCTGGATGCAGGCGGTGCCGCGCACCGCCGCCCCGACCTTTCTTGCGAAAGCGCATGACTTTCTCGCCGGTCATCCCGATGTGCGTTTGCGCGCGTTGGCCGGCGTGCTGAAAACCCCATCGTTATGTTGCTGAAGATTTCCGCCGTGCTCACCAAGGAACAGGTCGCGCAGTGCCGCGCCACCATCGATGCTGCCGAGTGGGTGGACGGCAAGGTCACTGCCGGTGCGCAGTCGGGCCAGGTCAAACGCAACATGCAGCTGCCCGAGGGCTCGCCGGCTGCGCGCGAGGTCGGTACCTTGATTCAGGATGCGCTGTCCGCCAATACGCTGTTCTTTTCCGCTGCGTTGCCGCTCAAGGTGTATCCGCCGCTGTTCAACCGCTATGCGGGCGGCCAGACCTTCGGCAACCACATTGACAACGCCGTGCGCCATCTGCGCGGCACCGCTTTCCGCATCCGCAGCGACCTCTCCTGCACGCTGTTCCTGACGGAGCCCGAAGACTACGACGGCGGCGAACTCGTGATCGACGACACCTTCGGCGAACATCGCGTCAAGCTTGCGGCGGGCGACATGGTGCTCTACCCCAGCAGCAGCCTGCACCGCGTGACACCGGTTGTGCGCGGTGCGCGCGTGTGTTCGTTCTTCTGGCTGCAGAGCATGGTGCGCAGCGACGCGCATCGCACGCTGCTGTTCCAGATGGACGCGGAACTGCAGCGGCTGACGGGATTGCTGGGGCAGGACGATCCGTCCGTCATTGCGCTGACGGGGACGTATCACAACCTGCTGCGCGAATGGGCCGACGCCTAGGCGGCCGCCTCAGGCAAAGTACGCCCGCATTTCCTTGAGCAGCGCTTCCGGCGCCTCCTCCGGCACGTAATGCCCGCATGGCACCGTGCCGCCGCTCACGTCGTCCGCCACCGCTTTCCACAACTCCAACGGCTTGAAGCAGCGCTGGATCACGCCGTGCTCGCCCCAGAGCACACGAAGCGGCACGCTCACACGCTTGCCGGCGTCGCGGTCGGCGCGATCGTGTTCGAGGTCGATGGTGGCGGCGGCGCGGTAGTCCTCGCACATGGCGTGCACGCAGGCGGGTTCGCGCATGGCGGCGGCGTAGGTCGCCATGGCCTCCGGGGCGAACGGTTCGAGGCCCGCATGGCGCAGGCCCATCAGCTTGCCGATGTAGAAATCGGGCGTGGCGTTGATGAGCGTCTCGGGAAACGGCGACGGCTGGATCAGGAAGAACCAATGCCAGTAGGCGGACGCAAACGCCATGTCGGTGTGCTCGTACATTGCCAGCGTGGGGGCGATGTCGAGCAGCATGGCGCGCTCCACGTGTAGGGGATGATCGACACACAGGCGATGCGCCACACGCGCGCCCCGATCATGCGCGCACAGCCGGAAGCGGCCAAAGCCGAGCGCGCGCATCACCTCCACCTGGTCCTGCGCCATGGTGCGCTTGCTGTATTCAGCGTGCCGGGCGCTGCCAGCCGGCTTGGACGAGGCGCCATAGCCGCGCAGATCGGTCGCGACGACCGTGTAATCGTGCGCCAATTCGCGTGCCACCTTATGCCAGATCACATGGCTTTGCGGATGGCCATGCAGCAACAGCAGCGGCGGCCCGCTGCCGCCGATCACCCCCGCGATCTCCACCCCGTTGGCCATCTGGCGGAACGGACGAAAGCCGGGAAACAGCGCGGCATCTGCGGCAGCGGTGGCGGCATCGATGGAAAGCGGCGTGGTCATGCGGGTCTCCGGTGATCGGTCGTGATTGAAGTGATGCGTGGCGAATGCTCCGCATGCTAGCGCAGAGCGGGCACGTGCGTTGCGGAACCGTCCGCTGCCGTTCCCTTCTTTTGGTTTCCCCTGACACGGAGTTCGCCATGACCCCATTGCATGACATGCGCATCGCCATTCTCGTCGACGACCTGTTCGAGCAGGCCGAGCTGGCCAGCCCTAAGCAAGCGCTGGAAGGCGCCGGTGCCACGGTCAGCATCATTGCGCCGAAAGGCCCCAGCGTGACGGGCCTGCACCACGCCACCAAGGGCGACACCTTCAAAGTGAACCTGACGCTGGATCAGGCCAAGGCTGACGACTTCGATGGCCTGGTGCTGCCCGGCGGGGTCTTCAACGCCGACGCACTGCGCGTCGTGCCGGCCGCACAGGCATTCGTGAAAGCGTTCGAGCGCGCGCAAAAGCCCATCGCCGTGATTTGCCACGGGCCGTGGCTGATGGTGTCTGCCGGCCTGGTGCGTGGCCGCACGCTGACGAGCTGGCCGACGCTGCAGGACGACATCCGCAATGCCGGCGGCATGTGGGTGGACCGTGAAGTGGTGACCGACCGCAACTGGGTCAGCAGCCGCAAACCCGATGACCTGCCCGCCTTCAACCGCGCCTTCATCGAACTGCTGGCCCAGCACGCTCGCGTCTGAGCCTGGCGGGTAGACAGCCCACGGCGGGGTGCGGGATCGTTCCTATAATCGATCAACATGCTCTGCCCCTGTTGTGCCGGTTTGCCAAACCAGGAGACGCCATGCCCGCCGCCAAGCACCTGCCGCCCGTGCTGCAGCACCTGACGCTGCCCGTGATCGGTTCGCCGATGTTCATCGTCAGCTACCCGGAGCTGGTGCTGGCGCAATGCAAGGCCGGCATCGTCGGGGCGTTTCCGGCGCTCAACGCGCGCCCAGCCGAGGTGCTGGACGCGTGGCTCACGCAGATGAACGAGGACCTCGCTGCATACCGCGCCGCGCATCCGGACGCTGTGGTGGGACCGATCGCCGTCAATCAAATCGTGCACCACTCAAACGCGCGGCTGGAGCAGGACGTGGCCACGTGCGTCAAGCACAAGGTGCCGATCTTCATCACGTCGCTGCGTGCGCCGGTCAAGGAGATCCTCGATGCCGTGCACAGCTACGGCGGCATCGTGCTGCACGACGTGATCAATCTGCGCCATGCGGAAAAGGCGCTGGAAGCCGGCGTCGACGGGCTGATCCTGGTGGCTGCGGGTGCCGGTGGGCATGCCGGTACGCTCTCGCCCTTTGCGCTGGTGGGCGAAGTGCGGCGCATCTTCGACGGGCCGATCGCGCTGTCGGGCGCCATTGCCACGGGCGACGCCATCCTGGCCGCGCAGGCCATGGGCGCCGACTTCGCCTACATTGGCACACGCTTCATCGCCAGCCAGGAGGCCCACGCCGCCGAAAGCTACAAGCAAGCCATCCTGCGCGCGGCCGCGTCGGACATCGTCTACACCAACCTCTTCACTGGTGTGCACGGCAACTACATCCGCGAAAGCATCGAATTGGCCGGCCTGGACCCGGCCGCCCTGCCCGAGGCGGATAAATCGAAAATGAACTTTGGCGACGGCAGCTCGCGCGCCAAGGCGTGGAAAGACATCTGGGGTGCCGGCCAGGGCGTGGGTCAGATTGCCGATCTGCCGCCCGCCGCCGAAATCGTGGCGCGCATGAAGGCCGAGTACGACGCGGCAAAGTTGCGTCTTGCGCTGCACCTGCGCCTCTAGAAGCGGCCTGCACCGAGCCACGCGTGCGTGCCCCGCTGCACTTCAATTGACTTGCGCTGGCGGCGCTTCTACATTCCAAAGATTCAAGACACGACATGCGTGGAGCCACGGATCGGCCACCGCGCAACCGTATGCGCAAGCATCCTTGGGGGGATGTCCGACAGGCGTCTGCTTTCCTGTTGCGCGCACCGACGACAAAGGAGAACAAGATGACGCACTGCCCTGCGCCGTTGCGCCTGCTTACCAAGCGGGCGGCCGTGGCGCTGAGCGTGGTGGCCTCGGCGCTTACCCTGGGCCTGGCCGGCTGCTCCACCCAGAACGCCACGACCACGGCCCCCATCGAACAACGTCTTCCGAAGCCGAACGAAGCGCTCGTGCGCTCGGCCTATGTCTACGCGTTTCCGTTGATGATGACCGACGCGCTGCTGCAAACCACGTCTGCGCTGGCGCCCGCCGGCACGTTCATGCATCAGCGCACGCTGGAAGACGAAGCCCTGCCCACCGGTGTGCGCGCCCGCGTGGACGTGCTCGCCAGCAGCGCCTTCGTCGATTTGCGTAACGGCCCGGTCGTCCTGAGCCTGCCCGACGCCGGGCGCCGACACCTCTGGGTGGCGCTGCACGACGGGTGGAACGACGTGTTCGAATCGCTCGGCAACCGCACCACCGGGGCGCGTGCCGCGCACTACGCCATCACGCCGCCGGGTTGGGAGGGCACGCTGCCCACGGGCGTCAAACAGATTGCCGCGCCGACCAGCCTCGTCTGGGTGGTGGCACGGACGCAGGTGGCTGGCCCGCGCGACCTGACCGCCGCACGCCGCGTACAGGACCGCTACCGCATCACCCCGCTGGACGCCTTCGGCAAAACTTCCCTGCGCGACGCCGAAGCCGAAACCAAGGTGAACACGGACAAGGCCACAGACCTCGACGTCAGCATGGATGCCGCGCGCCGCCGCGTCACCGCACTGGATGCGAACAGTTACTTCACGCGCTTTGCCGAACTGCTGAAAGACAATCCACCGCACGCGGCCGACTCGACAATGCTGCAATCGCTGCGTGATCTGGGCATCGTGCCCGGTGCGCCGTTCGACGCCAAGGCCGTGACCGCCGCCAATCTGAAGGTGATGGATGGCGGCGTGGCGGCCGCGCGGGAAACCCTCTCGCTGGCCGTGAAGCAGCCGCCCATCACGCAAAACGGCTGGTTCATCCCGCGCATGGTCGGTGCCTATGGGCTGGACTATGCGCAGCGCGCCATCGTCGCGTGGAACGGCGGCGGCACCGACCTGCCGCAGGACATGCTCATTGCCACCGCCAAGACCGACACCAACGGCATTGCGCTGGACAGCACGCACCGCTACGTATTGCACTTCGAGCGCAACCAGCTCCCGCCCGAGAACGCCGGCTGGGCCATCGCCGCTTTATCTCTTGGCGGGCAACCGCGCAGCACAGCGGAGCGCCCGGGCCTGCACAACATGCTGAGCGAGGCCGACCACCCGCGCCTGAACCGCGACGGCTCGCTCGACATCCTGATCCAGCGTGCGCCGCCCAAAGGCATGCGCAACAACTGGCTGCCGCCGCCCACCGGCCCGTTCCTCCTGCGCCTGCAACTGACGTGGCCGAAGGAAGCGGCGCTCGACGCTTCGTGGCTGCCGCCCGCCGTACAGCGCCGCGACGCCGCGACCCCATAGTCCGTCGCCCCCAATTGCGCGATCAAGCCTCGGCCACGCGCACCACGCGCTTGCCGAAGGTTCGTCCTTCGAGCAGGCCGCGGAATGCGACCGGGGCGTTCTCCAGCCTCGTCAACGCGATGGTCTCTGCCATCTGGGCAAGGCAAGACCCAGGCGCCTCAATGCAGGCGATTGCCTGACCATGCGGCTGGACTGCCCGATCGTCTATCACAACCCCACGCGGCGGCCGGCCCGTTACCTCGTCGCATTGACCACCGTATCCGCCGCCCACTGGAGGCCCTGATGATCGATACCCTGACCATCCGCCGCGTGGGCGCCAACGAAGCAAGCGCGTGCATCGATGCATTGGCCGATGTGCTCATCGATTGCGTGGAGGGTGGCGCGTCCGTCAGCTTCATGGCGCCGTTGTCGCAAGACAAGGCGCGGGCATTCTGGCGGAATGTGGCCGAAGGCGTGGCAAGGGGCGAGCGTGCCCTGCTGATTGCCGAAGACGAGGCGGGCGCCATCCACGGGACCGTGCAACTGGTGCTCGCGCAGCCGGAAAACCAGCCGCACCGCGCCGACGTCGCCAAGATGCTGGTGCACCGCCGCGCGCGCCGTCAGGGTGTGGCGCAGCGGTTGATGGCCGCCATCGAAGACGAGGCGCGCGCCGAGGGCAAGGCGGTGCTCGTGCTCGACACCGTGACGGGCGGTGATGCCGAGCGGCTGTACGCACGCGCCGGCTGGCAGCGCGTGGGCGTGGTGCCCAACTACGCGCTGATGCCCGACGGCGCATTCTGCGGGACGACGTTCTTCTGCAAGCAGCTCTGCGCGCCAGACAGCGCCGCCTGATCGATCAAGTCGATCGATCAAATCGTCAACGTGCCGCGGCCGATTTCGATCACGCGGCCACCGACGTGGATCGTGCCGTCAGCATCCACGCGCAGCGTGAGGTGGCAGGGGCGCCCGACTGCTGCGCCCTGCTCGATGCGGTAGGTTGCCGGCAACGCATGGCCCGTCGCGCGCAGCCAGCCGCCGAGGTTGGCACACGCCGAGCCGGTACCCGGGTCCTCCCACAGGCCGGTGCCGTATTCGAAGAAGAAGCGTGATACCACCGGATCGTTGCTGCCGGGCGCAGGCATGGTGAACACGTAGGCGTTGCGCCCGTCGTTGCGGCTGCGCGGCCACGCATCGAAGGCCGAGGGGTCGGGCCGGGCACGCTCCACATCGGCGCGTGTCTTGACCGGCACCATCAGTTGCTCGATGCCTGCGTCGACCCACAGCGGCGGGCCCGCCAGCGCATCGGCATCCAACCCCAGCATCTTTGCAACGGCCGGATCGGCTTCGCGCGTGTTCAACGCGCCGGAGCGCGGCGGCACCAGCGACCACCCCTCGTCCTGCGCCGTCAGCGACACGATGCCCGACTGGCAACGCAGCGTCAGTTCATTGCCGGGGCCATACAGCTCGCGCACTACCTGCGCGGTCCCCAGCGACGGGTGGCCGGCAAACGGCATCTCGTAATCGGGCGTGAAAATGCGGAAACGCGCCGTGGCGCCGTCGGCCTCATCGGGAAAGATGAAGGTGATTTCGGAGAGGTTGAACTGGCGTCCGATGGCCTGCATGGTGGCGTCGTCCAGACCGCGCCCGTCTTCAAACACGGCGAGCTGGTTGCCGCCAAAAGTGGATTCGGCAAAGACGTTGAGCAGGCGGAAGGCGTAGCGCGACATGGTGGCGTCCGAAGTGTTGGGGAAGAAAAAAAACGGTGTGGCGATGCGTCATCATCAACGCACCGCCACACCGTCTCCATGCACACTTGCAGACAGTTTGCGCGAATCCAGCCTGACAGTTGGCGGACAGCGCGAACGCCGTGAAGCGTCGCGGCTTACTTGCGATAGTCGTACACGCCGCGGCCGGTCTTGCGGCCGAGATAGCCGGCGGCCACCATTTCGCGCATCAGCATGGCGGGGCGGTATTTCGGGTCGCCGAATTCGGTGTACAGCACTTCCATCACGGCCAGCATGGTGTCCAGGCCGATCATGTCGGCCAGCGCCAGCGGCCCGATCGGGTGATTGCAGCCGAGCTTCATGCCCTCGTCGATTTCCTCGGGCGAGGCCAAGCCTTCACCCAGCACGCAGAACGCCTCGTTGATCATCGGGCACAGGATGCGGTTGACGATAAAGCCCGGGCTGTTCTTGACCGTGATCGGCGTCTTGCCGAGCTGCTTGGCCAGCGCTTCGACAGCCGCATGCGTGGCATCGCTCGTCTGCAGGCCACGGATGACTTCCACCAGCGCCATCATCGGCACCGGGTTGAAGAAGTGCATGCCGATGAAGCGGCTCGCGTCTTGCAGCACGGCGGCCAGCTTGGTGATCGAGATGGACGACGTGTTCGACGCCACGATGGCGTGCGGCGCAGCAGCAGCTTCGAGCTGCTTGAGGATCTTCACCTTCAGGTCGAAGTTCTCGGTGGCGGCCTCGATGACGAGGTCGGCGCGCTTGAGGTCGTCGTACGAAGTTGAGCCCTGAATGCGGGCGAGCGCTGCGGCCTTGTCGGCTTCGGTCAGTTTTTCCTTCTTGATGAGGCGGTCCAGGCTGCCGGCCACGGTAGCAATGCCCTTCTGCACGGCGGCATCGCTGATGTCCACCATCACCACATCCAGCCCGACCACGGCGCACGCTTGCGCAATGCCGTTGCCCATTGTTCCGGCACCGACGATGCCGACGACTTGAATTGCCATGAACTGCTCCTCGCTTGGTGTTGGAATGAAAGATGGGATGAAACAGATTGCAGAGGATAAACGACGCAGCGACGGGCAGAAAAGCCTGGCTGACGCTCGCGTCACATTCCACCGGATCGCCGTATGATGACCAGCGTCGCGCCACCCCGCCGGGCGGGTGTGGTTCATCCCTGTTTCGTACCCTGCCGGGCACGACTCACTTTTCTTTGTCTTGCCAAAGAAAGTGAGTCAGCCCCGGCAGGGGATGAAACAGGGGACGCACCACAAACAAAAAAATCCCCTACATATTCCGCCGATACTGCCCCCCCACCTCAAACAACGCATGCGTGATCTGCCCCAGCGAGCAAACCCGCACCGCGTCCATCAGCACCGCAAACACGTTCTGATCGTCAATCACCGCGCGCTGCAGGCGCTGCAGCATGGCCGGGGCTTCCCCGGCATGCCGAGCATGAAAATCCTGCAGCCGCGCGAGTTGGCTCTGCTTTTCTTCCTCGCTGGAACGCGCCAGTTCAATGTGCGGCGGCACCACGCTATCGGCGTCTGGGTTGCGGAACGTATTCACACCGATGATCGGCAGCGAGCCATCGTGCTTGCGCTGCTCATACAGCATCGACTCCTCCTGGATCTTGCCGCGCTGGTAGCCGGTTTCCATCGCCCCCAGCACACCGCCGCGTTCGGCAATGCGTTCGAACTCCTGCAGCACGGCTTCTTCCACGAGGTCCGTCAGCTCGTCGATGATGAAGCAGCCCTGGTTCGGGTTCTCGCACTTGGCCAGGCCCCACTCGCGATTGATGATGAGCTGGATGGCCAGGGCGCGCCGCACGGATTCGGCCGTCGGGGTGGTGATGGCCTCGTCGTAGGCATTCGTGTGCAGGCTGTTGCAGTTGTCGTAGATGGCGATCAGCGCCTGCAACGTCGTTCGGATATCGTTGAAGGCGATTTCCTGCGCGTGCAGGGATCGGCCCGAGGTCTGCACGTGGTACTTCAGCTTCTGACTGCGCTCATTCGCGCCGTATTTGTCTCGTAGCGTCACTGCCCAGATGCGGCGCGCGACACGGCCGAGCACGCTGTATTCCGGGTCCATCCCGTTGGAGAAGAAGAACGACAGGTTCGGCGCAAAGTCATCGATGTGCATGCCGCGCGCGAGGTACGCCTCCACATACGTGAAACCGTTGGCGAGCGTGAATGCGAGTTGCGAGATCGGGTTGGCGCCCGCCTCGGCAATGTGATAGCCCGAGATCGACACCGAGTAGAAGTTGCGCACCTGGTGGTGCACGAAATATTCCTGGATATCGCCCATCACCTTGAGCGAAAACTCGGTCGAAAAGATGCAGGTGTTCTGCCCCTGGTCTTCCTTGAGGATGTCGGCCTGCACCGTGCCGCGCACGTTCTGCAGCACCCACGCGCGGATCTTTGCCTCTTCGTCCTGCGTCGGTTCGCGCCCGTTGTCGGCGCGGAACCGAGCCAGGTTCTGGTCGATGGCGGTGTTCATGAACATCGCCAGGATCGTCGGCGCGGGCCCGTTGATCGTCATGGACACCGACGTGGCGGGGCTGGTCAGGTCAAAACCGTCGTACAGCACTTCCATGTCGTCGAGCGTGGCGATCGACACGCCCGAGTTGCCGACCTTGCCGTAGATGTCGGGGCGCAGCGCCGGGTCTTCACCGTAAAGCGTGACGGAGTCGAACGCGGTGGACAGACGCTTGGCCTCCATGCCTTCCGAGACGAGCTTGAAGCGCCGGTTGGTGCGGAAGGCATCGCCCTCGCCCGCGAACATGCGCGTCGGGTCTTCGTTCTCGCGCTTGAAGGCGAACACGCCGGCGGTGTACGGGAAGCTGCCCGGCACGTTTTCGCGCATCAGCCAGCGCAGCACTTCGCCGTCGTCTTCATACGGCGGCAGTACGACCTTGCGGATGGTGGTGCCGGAGAGCGTGGTGTGCGTGAGCTGCGTGCGGATTTCCTTGTCGCGGATCTTCACGACGTATTCGTCACCGGAATACGCACGGCGCAGGTCGGGCCACATGGCGAGCAGCTTGCGTTCGGCGGCGCCGAGCTGTGCGTCGCGCTCGGCCGCCTGCTTGTCGAGCGCGGACAGCGTCTGCACGGTGGCGCCGGCCTGCTCCAGCATGCGGTGGCTGGCACGCAACTGCTGGCGCTCGCGCGCGAGGCGGCTTTGCGCGTCGACGCGGCGATGGTAGCCGCGCACGGTATCGGCCAGCTCCGCCAGGTAGCGCACGCGCGCGGGCGGCACGACGGCGTCGTGGCTGGTGGAGCATTTGCCGGCCGGGCGCGGCAGCGTGCGTTCAGCCAGCGCCATGCCCCGCTCGTTCAGTCGATCGGCCAGCGTGTGATACAGCGCCGTCACGCCATCGTCGTTGAAGTGCGAAGCCTGCGTGCCGAACACCGGCATGTCTTCGGGGCGGGCGTGCCATTGCTCGCGGTTGCGCTGTACCTGCTTGGCGACGTCACGCCACGCGTCCTGCGCGCCCTTGCGATCGAACTTGTTGATCGCCACCAGATCGGCAAAGTCCAGCATGTCGATCTTCTCCAGCTGGCTGGCGGCGCCAAACTCGGGCGTCATCACATACAGCGACAGATCGACATGCGGCACGATGGCCGCATCGCCCTGCCCGATGCCGGAGGTCTCGACGATGATGAGATCGAACCCGGCGGCGCGGCATGCGGCAATCACGTCGGGCAGCGCGTCGGAGATTTCACGGCTGGCCTCGCGCGTGGCCAGCGAACGCACGAAGATGTTCGGATGGTTGATCGCGTTCATGCGAATGCGATCGCCCAACAGCGCGCCGCCCGACTTGCGCCGCGACGGATCGATCGAGATGACGGCGATGCGCAGCGTGTCCTGCTGGTCGAGCCGGAAGCGGCGGATCAACTCATCGGTCAGCGACGACTTGCCCGCGCCGCCCGTGCCCGTGATGCCGAGCACCGGCGTCGGCGTGGCTGCCGCGGCCGCATGTACGGCTTCACGCAATGGCGGATCGATGCGGCCCGACTCGAGTGCGGTGATCAATTGCGCCAGCGCACGGCGGTCGCCATTGGCTACCGGGTCAAGGGTAGCGGGCGCATGGATGGAGAGATCGATATCGCAGCGCTGCACCATGTCGGCAATCATGCCGGCCAGGCCCATGCGCTGGCCGTCTTCTGGGCTGTAGATGCGCGCGACGCCGTAGTCCTGCAGTTCGCGGATCTCCGCCGGCACGATCACCCCGCCACCGCCGCCGAACACCTGGATGTGCTCGCCGCCGCGTGCGCGCAGCGCGTCGATCATGTACTTGAAGTATTCGACGTGGCCGCCCTGGTAGCTGGACACGGCAATGCCCTGCACGTCTTCCTGCAACGCCGCGTTCACCACCTCGTCCACCGAGCGGTTGTGTCCGAGGTGGATCACCTCGCAGCCCATCGACTGCAGGATGCGCCGCATGATGTTGATCGACGCGTCATGCCCATCGAACAACGATGCAGCCGTCACGAAGCGCACCTTGTTGCGCACCGGCGCGGGTTCGCTTGCAGGCGTGGGATCGGCCGCGCGGGCAGCGGAAAGATCGGTCATGTCTCCACCTTCTATAAGTGGGGCGCCGGCGTTGAATATGTTGTACGGCGCACAAGGCGCGGCGTGCCGGTCGGAGGGTCGAACAGACAGTATTTTCGGGGTTGACGCACTCGTCAACCGGCCTTACGGGGCGCCGGCCTTCCCGTTCTTCCTTACCTGCGGCTTCATGGTGGCCGAAGCGCGATTCCTTCCAACTGGCGCGCCGCCGCCCGGCATGGTTTGCGCAAATGGTTAGGGGCCGGAACGGTCAGATCTCGGTGCAACACCCATCTTGCACACAATCGATACAAATCGTTAGAGTCGGATTTCGGTCGGAAACGGGTCCGACCACAGGGGGAACTTCCAATGCCAAGCCGCGCAACGATGCGCTGGTGTCTGACCGCCTTGCTGGCGTGGTCCGGTCACGCCCTGGCGTGGGACTACACGCCTGGCGCCATTCCGGGGCTGATCAGCGTGCTTGGCTTCCTGACCGTGCAGTCGCAGGCGCTCGACCGCGCCATCCAGCGCTTTCCCGGCCAGCGTGAGGAGCTGATCCGCGCCCGTACCCAATTCGACAACACCTTCCCGCAGGCGCTGGCCCGCACCCGCCGCCTGATCGCCGGCATTCCGCTATCCGACGACGAGCGCCAACTGCTGATCGAGCGCGCGCTGGACCTCCACCAGCCCAGCGTGGGCGTTGCCACCCAGACGGCCGAGACGGCCCACTCGCTGGCCGAACGCGTGGTTGCGCGTGCGCAGGGCAGCCAGGACCGCGCCACGCTGCAGACCCTGCTGGCGGTGGTCTACGACGACCGCCCCGCCGATGAGCTGGGCAGCCGCTTTACCCAGGCCGTGACCCTGTCTGACTGGCCGAATGCGCGCGGCGCGAGCCTCGCCCTGCGGCTGCCGTTCTCGTGGGAACGCGTGCCGCCCACGGCGCCGCGCAAGCCCGACCCGGCACGGGTGGCGATCGGCGCGTGGGCCAATCAGGGCGGCTCTGGGCTGTCGCGCATTGAGCTCATCGTGCGCCCCACCGAAGGCGACCCCGAAACCGTGCCCGACAGCCGCGAGCCGCGCTGGATGCGCGATGCCGTGAAGCAAGCCGTGGCGGCCCCCTGCCGACTGCTCGGCTGGGGTACGCAATCGTTCGGCGGGCGCATCGGCGTGTGGGCCAGCTACATCGGCGAATCGCCCGGGCCGAATATCCCGCGCGCCCCCGGCAACACGCTGGTCGGCCGCGTCTTCATGGTGCCGACCGACGGCGCGCTGCTGATGCTGCACATGCAGTCTCTCGCCACATCGCCCGAGCAGGCCAGCGCCGTGCGCTTGCGGTACGAACCATTGTGGGACGCCGTGGCCGCGTCGTTCAGCGTGTCCGGCGCCAAGCCGTAGCGCCTGTCAGAACGGCGCAACGCACCATCAAAGCGCACGTGCAGCGCCAGATGCACCAATTCAAAGCAAGAACGCACCGATTTCGGGCCACGGCCGTCGCGCTGCCGGGCAACGACCTCCCGCGCACGACCATGGTGCGCCATGTCACCTTTTTGCACACCGCTGGAACAACTTTTGCATCTGTCGGTGCCTTTTGCGCCATTTCCGGGCACGCACCGCACCCGGATGGCGCTGACCTTTAACCCGCACGACAACCGCAATGAACTCCATCAAAACCGGGGGCGACGCGCTCTTCATCCTGCTGGGCGCGATCATGGTGCTGGCCATGCATGCCGGCTTCGCGTTCCTTGAGCTGGGCACCGTCCGCAAGAAGAACCAGGTCAACGCACTGGTCAAGATCCTGGTCGACTTTGCCGTGTCGACCATCGCGTACTTCTTCATCGGCTATTCAGTCGCGTACGGCGTCAACTTCTTTACCGGCGCCGACGTGCTCGCCCAGCAGAACGGCTACGAGCTGGTGAAGTTCTTCTTCCTGCTGACCTTCGCGGCCGCTATCCCGGCCATCATCTCCGGCGGCATTGCCGAGCGCTCGCGCTTCGAGCCGCAACTGGCGGCAACCTTCGTGCTGGTGGGTTTCGTCTACCCGTTCTTTGAAGGCATCGCCTGGAACGAGCGCTTCGGCATCCAGCACTGGCTGCAGAGCGTGACGGGGGCGGAGTTCCATGACTTTGCCGGCTCGGTGGTTGTCCATGCCGTGGGCGGCTGGATCGCGCTGCCGGCGGTGCTGCTGCTTGGCGCCCGCCACGGCCGCTACAAGGACGACGGCCGCATCGCCGCGCATCCGCCGTCCAACATCCCGTTCCTGGCCGCCGGCGCCTGGGTGCTGGCGGTGGGCTGGTTCGGCTTCAACGTGATGAGCGCGCAGACGCTCGACAAGATGAGCGGCCTGGTCGCCATCAACTCGCTGATGGCCATGGTGGGCGGCACGCTCACCGCGTGGTGGATGGGCAAGAACGATCCGGGCTTCTCGTACAACGGGCCGCTGGCCGGCCTGGTGGCCGTGTGCGCGGGCTCCGACGTGATGCACCCGCTGGGGGCGCTTGCCGTCGGCGGCATTGCAGGCGTGCTGTTTGTCTGGATGTTCACGCGCGTGCAGAACGTCTGGCGCATCGACGACGTGTTGGGCGTGTGGCCGCTGCACGGCCTGTGTGGCGCGTGGGGTGGCATCGCGGCCGGCATCTTCGGCCTGAAGGCGCTCGGCGGCCTGGGCGGCGTGTCGTTCTGGGCGCAGGTGGCGGGCACGGCCGGCGGCATTGTCATTGCGCTGGTCGGCGGCACGGTGGTGTACGGCACGCTGCGCAAGCTCGTTGGGCTGCGGTTGGACCGCGAGGCCGAATTCATGGGCGCCGACCTGGCGATCCACCGCGTCTCGTCCACGCCGGAATCGGAAACGCACTGGTAAGCGGAAGCCTGCAGCCAGAGGAAGGCGCGCGCGGCGCTTGCTACAGTGAAAGCGTCTTCCCTCGCCCAACTGCAGGAGTGCCGCATGCCAGAAATCGATCCGAACCACCCCATCACCGTCGAGTCGAACCCGCGCCGCGTGACCGTGACCCTCAACGGTTTCACCATCGCCAGCACGCATCTGGCGCGCACGCTGCGCGAGGCGTCGTACCCGCCGGTGCAGTACATCCCGCGCGACGATGTGCAGATGAACCTGCTGGAGCGCACGCAGCATCACACCCATTGCCCGTACAAGGGCGATGCGTCGTACTACACGATCGTGGCCGGCGATATGCGCGCCGACAACGCCGTCTGGACGTACGAACAGCCCAAGCCCGTGGCGCGCGAGGTGGCCGGCTATCTGGCGTTCTATCCGAACAAGGTGACGATCCAGGAGGAATGAGGACGCAGACGCGGCTGACATGCCGCTGTCATGCGGGCGGCGCACGATGCGCCTGTTCCTCTTCTCACGGATCCTCTTTCCGTGAAAGTTCCGAGACCCGGCGCAGACGATCTGTGGCCGGGTATTTTTTTGCGCTGGCACCGGCTCGCGATGAGCCGGTGCCAACTTCCCCGAAGGCGGCAGTGCCGGGCGCTCGGTTGGCACCCTGGCCGTTGCCGCTTTTGATGACGGCGCCTTTCTCGATTTAGTTGCCGGGCTTGTTGACCGAAAAGTTCACCTGGTACGTGGATGGCGTGACGGACGGCGACCCGCTCAATGCCAGCGTCAGGCCGCTCAACGGCAGTTGCCACGTCTCGTTGCACGTAACCGCAACACCGCTCGTGTTCGTGCAGACCTTGGTACCGGGCCGATGGCGCAGGCCGGCGAATGGATCGTTGTAGATGATCTGGTCCGTATGGGTATCGGCAAAGGTGCGTGTCACCGTCGAGCCATTCACCGCCGTGATGGTGTTGCTGTCTTCCGTCACCGCGCTCAGACCGGTCGACTTGACGTTGCTTTGCCAGAAGGCGTTGGTCGTGCCGACTGCTGGCATGGACAGCGTCGTCTGCGGGGCGAAGATGCCTACGCCGCCCCCGGTCAGCGCAACCACGAAAACCGTGTTCCCCTGCGCGTTCCGGAACCCATAGGCGTGGGCGTTGACGGTACCTGCGGAGGCGCCATCATCAACCCAGTCGACCCCACCATCCGACGTGGCAACCATGTGCCCATACGGTGAATTCAGATCAGGCGCGCAAGGCGCGTTGACCGCGCAATTCGTGGCAGCCGTCACGACGCCCTTCGCATAGTTATTCGTGCCAAACGTGCCTTGGCTTGCCCCGCTCAGGAGCGCATAGATGTAGTTTCCGTTGATAGCAGTCGGATCGACGATCTGCTTGGGAAGCGACAGCGAAAGCACGCCCGTGCCACCGCTGCCGTTGGTCCAGACCGCCATTCCCGACTTGGCCACCAGCACGCGCGTCGAACCGGTATCGTTCAACGTGTAATCGCAGGCCGTCGCACCTTGGGTCAGTTGGTAGCTCGAGCCGCCCACCGCGACGGTCAGCTTGGCCGCGTCGATGGTCACCACCTGTGCCGAACCATCCGAGAATTTGATCAGCCGATGATCGCCGCTCTTGAGCGCCGGACAGGCCGAATTGGCCGGCGCCAGCACGGTGCCAACCGTCGAGCCTGCAGACCCGCTGGAGCTGCCGCTGGTGCTGGCAACCGCGGTGCTCAGGTCGGTCAGGGTGACGCCCGCGCCGGCCAGCTTCGATTGCAGCGTGTCGAGCACCCCGTCATAACCCTGGCCGCTGCCTGCGCTGAGCGTGCCGCCCAGGAAGTCACCGATGCCCGACGCGTCAAAGCCGGCGCTCTGCAACACCTTGATCAGGGCGGCTTGCGCGGCGGTGACGTCGCTGGCATTCACGGTCGTCGTCGAACTGAATCCGGCCACATACTTTGCCGGGTCCTGTCCGGCCAGTTGTGCCAGCAGCAGTTCCGTCAGCGGCGTGATGTTGGCCGTGGCGGTGCTGCCGATCGATCCTGAACCGGCAACCAGCGAGTGCAGCACCGTCTTGCCGTCGCTGCTGGTGACCGTCACCACGCAAGGCAGGCTGGCGCCCGTGATGGGTGCCGAATAGCTGCCGTCCGCTCTCGTGGTGGCCGTACCCGAACCCGCCGAGCAGGTCACGTTGACCGTTGCACCGGGCAAGGCCGCGCCAGTGGCCGCCACGCCGCTGATCGTCTGCGATTGCTGCGTGGTTAGCTGAGGCGGAGCATCTCCGCCTCCGCCGCAAGCGGTCAAAACAAGCACTGCAGCGCTGATTGCGATCGGTGTGAGCTTCATGGTTCCCTCCCTCGGGCTCTTTTGTGGTGTGGTACGGAATAGCTCGGTTTCGGACCGGATTGGATCGGATCCTCTAGAAGCACATGGCGCCGCGCATCATTTAAATGAATGAAGACGCCGTGTGGCTCCTATGGACCGCGCTCAGGCATTACGCCACGCAGCCACTTACCGATGACTTACCGATCTGGGCGGCGATGGGGCTCGATGTGCCGAAACGCCCCCTCCTTCCGAGGGGAATCACCCGAGCCGAAGTGCATGACATTCTGGAAATCCCGAGGCATGCGAGCAGCGCAGCGCACGGGATAATCCCGCTGCACCCTTGCCGCACATTCCGCGAACCTCCTGCTGGCACTCGACCTCCGCTTGAACTCCGCTCCCACGCTCTCCAAGATCAACCGCCCGCAGTCGGGCGGCATCGTGCTGCGCCCGCGTGTGCTGAACCGCATCGGGCGCGGCTTTGCGGCCAGCCCCATCGTGTGGGTGGCCAGCCCTGCCGGTTCGGGCAAGACCAAACTGGCGATCAGCTATCTGGAAGCGAGCGGGCTGCCCGCCATCTGGTACGAGGTGGACGCCGGCGACATGGACCCGGCCAGCTTTTTCCGGACCTTCGGGCAAGCCTGCGCTGCGCATCTTGGTGCAGACAGCGCCACCCAGCCGCCGCTGTTCAGCCCCGACCATCTGTTTGACCTGGCAGCGTTTGCGCGGCGTTACTTCCGGGCCGTGTTCTCGGGGCTACCAGAAGCCACCCTGCTGGTGCTTGAGAACGTGCACGCAGCGGAGGCCGAGCCCAGCTTCAAGGGAATCCTGCAAGCCGCGTTGGCCGAGGCATCCGAGCACGTGCGGATTCTGGTGTTGAGCCGATCCGCGCCGCCGCCTGAGTTGGCGCGGCTGCAAGCCAATCAGCAACTCGCGCTGGTGGACTGGCAACACCTGCGGCTGACCGAGGAAGAAACCGGCGCCATCCTGGCCGGCCACCCCGCCGCGCTGGCAACGCTGGAACAGCGCCCCGATGCAGAGCGCGAGCTTGCCGGCCGGCTGCATGCGCGCAGCGGCGGCTGGGTAGCCGCCGTGGTGTTGCTGCTGGACCAGATTGGCCGCGTGGGCAGCTATGACGTCGACCGACTGGACTCGCGTGAAGTGCTGTTCCCGTATTTCGCGCAGGAGATGATCGGCGCCGCGTCGCCCGAGCTGCGCCACTTCCTGCTGTGCACGGCGATCCTGCCGAACTTCGATCTGGCCGAGGCTCGCCAACTCACCGGCAGCACGGATGTCGATCACTTCGTTACCTCCGCGCATTGCCAGCAGTACTTCATCGACCAGTTCGGCAGCGGGGCAGGGGCGTCGTACCAGTACCACGCGCTGTTTCGCGAATTCTTGCTGTCACGGTTACCCGATGCATTTTCCGCTGACGAGCGGCAGCAGCTGACAGCCAACGCCGCCGCCTTGCTGGAAGCGCGCGGCGAGCTTGCCGGCGCCGGCGAATTGCTGGCCGATGCCGGGCTGATGCCGCAACTTGCGGCACTGGCGCTGCGCCATGCACCAATGGTTCTCCAGCAAGGCCGCTATCGCACGTTGAGCGACTTGCTTGGGCAACTCCCCACCGCCGTGCTCAATGCCGACCCCTGGCTGCTGTTCTGGGCCGGCACCAGCCGCATGGCGCTGGACCCGGGCAATGCACGCCGCTACTTCGAGCCGGCGTTGACGCTGTTCCAGGCGCATGACAATGCCGCTGGCTGTTACCTCGCCTGGTCTAGCATCGTCGATTGCATCTATTTCGAATCCCGCGATTACCGGCCGCTCACGCATTGGCTGGAAATGCTGGACACGCTGCGCGCGCGTTACCCGGCGTTTCCCGATGCGCAAATCGAAGCGCGCGTGCTGGCCAGCGTGCTCGCGGCGTTGGCGTTTCACGCCATGGGCCATGCGGATAGCCGACATTGGACCGACCGCGCCCTCGTCTTCATCGGCACGGTGGACGTGCAGACGCAAGCCTCGCTCGGCTTCATGCTGACGGTCTATCACCTGTGGACGGGCGATCTTGAGCGTGCGCGCGTAGTGCTCCAGCTCATGCGGGCGGCCGTGGCATCGCCGCAGACCAGCGACCTGCTGCGCACCACGATCCTCACCACCGAGGCGATGGGCTACTGGTTCTTTGCCGAGAACGATGCATGCATCGCCGTGGTAGAGCAAACGGAAGCCTTGATGCACGCCAGCGACATCTACCTGTGGAAGCACGCGCTACTGAATCATGGGCTGGCGGCGGCTATCTCCGCCGGCAATGTGATGGTGGCGGAATCGTTCCGGGCCAAGCTGGCGCAAGACATTCACATGGGCCGGCCACTCGATCAGGCCATGCACCATTTCGAGCGCGGGTGGCTGGCCTTGCAGCAAGACCGCTTGCGCGAGGCGGAACTCATGGTTGAGTTCGGGCGCAATGGCTTTCGGTCACTCAACTTCCGCTTCGGCGTGGCGTTCACCCTTGCCACCAGCGCATATATCGCGCACTTGCTCGGCCAGGCAGAACAGGCCGACACGTTTGCCGAAGAAGCAGAGGCGCTGTCGCGCGACGTCGATAGCAAGGTGGCGCTCTGCCACACGTTGATGGTGCGCGCGGTGATGGCGTTGGATCGTGGCGCACCAAGCAGCCCATGGCTGCCAGAGGCGCTGGCACTGGGCCGACGCTTCGGCATCACGAATTTCCCTGGCTGGCATGACCCGATGGTCGCCCGCCTGGCGGCCCATGCGTTGGCAACCGGCATTGAGACGAACTACGTGACCGCACTGGTCCGCAAACGCCGTCTACAGGCGCCAACTGCGCGCGTGAAGCACTGGCCGTGGGAGATTGAACTGCGCGTGCTCGGGGCTTTCAGCGTGAGTTGCTCAGGTGAGCCGCTAGCGCAGAGCGGCAAGGGCAACCGGCGCACGCTGGACACGCTCAAGGCGATCGTCGCGTATGGGGGACGGGAAGTCGCCATCGACCATCTCTCAGCCGCGTTGTGGCCCGACGCGGATGGCGACAGCGCCAAAGGTGCGTTCGACGTGGCCATTCACCGGCTGCGCAAACTGCTCGGCAATGCCGATGCCATCGTGGTCAGCAACGGCAAGGTTGGGCTCAACATGCACTTGTGCGGGCTCGATCTCTGGACGTTCCAGGCGCACCGCCAAATCGCACTCGATCTGGCAAAAACACCTGACGCCGATTCCCACACGCTATTGACAGCCGCGTTGGACATGCTCGCCGCCTACACCGGGGACTTCCTCGCCGACGAGGCCGAGCAACCATGGCTGCTTCCGCAGCGGGAACGCCTGCGTGCCGAACTGGTGCGCACCGTGCTCACGGTGGGGGAAAAGCTGGAAGCCCTCAATGCACCGACGTCGGCAACGACTGTGTATCAGCGCGCGCTTCGCCTGCACCCGACAGCAGAAGGCATCTGCCGTCACCTGCTGGAATGCCTGCGGGCAGAAGGCCGGTCTGCTGAAGCCAGCGCGTTCTTCGCCGAATGGCAGCACACACTCAAGGTGGTTTATGGCGCCGCGCCATCTCCATCTTTAGTGGCGATGCTGGACTGGATACGATAGGTCTACCCCACCGATGAAAACCGATATGCCGTGGGTTTCGCGCGTTCAGCGGGTTGCCCGACGTCAGGTTGTGGGCAGCGGCGTGTCCGGCCGATCTCTTCCGTTAGCGCCAGAGGCCTCTCGTCTGAGATGGTCGGCATCGAGATCTCAATACAGGAGTACGCTACACGCACGAAAAATCCCCGGGGAAAATGTGACATGAAGGTTTTATCCACCGGGTTGTCAAATTGATCATGCTGGACTTCCGTACCTACGGCCTCGCCGCGCCCCCACACTCGCACGACTTCATGCAAGTCGTGATGCCCGCACGCGGCATCCTCGAGATGGACGTGGACGGCCGCGGCGGCCGCGTCGACACGCACCACGCCGCGCTCATCCCGGCTGGCGCCACGCATGCGTTTGAAGCCACGGGCGCCAACCGTTTCATCGTGTTCGACATTCCCGGCCAAACCGTGGACGCCCCCAGCCTGGGCGGCCTGGCCGATCGCGTGTTCTTTCCACTTACGCCGGGCCTGCGCGCACTGACGACCTGGCTGCAGGACGCGCCCATCGTCGATGCCGTACTGGCCAATGCGTGGTCGTCTCTCGCGCTGGCGACGCTCGCGGCGCATCCGGTCAACCAAGCCGCGCAGATCCGCGCACGCCCCGACGCGCGTGCCGAGCGCGCATGGCACGCCATCGAGCACCGCTACGCCGAGCCGCTCACCGTCGATGCGCTTGCCGCCGAGGCGGGCGTCAGTGCGCGTCGCCTCGCCACGCTGTTCCGTGCCACCTATGGCACCACGCTGCATGCGCATCTGGCCCAGGTACGGCTGCGGCATGCATTGACGCTGCTGGAAACCACCGCCTTGCCCATCGCCGAGATTGCCGCACGCACCGGCTACTACGACCAGAGCGCCCTCACGCGCCACCTCAAGGCCGCACACGGCGTCACGCCCGCAGCGGTGCGCCGCTAACCCGGGCCATTTCCGTTTTTGCCAAAGCGCAGCCGTCTTCGCCAAGACGCGCGACGCGCGCACGCGCAGAGTGCCGGTTCGATTGATCTTTCCGGACAGGCGCTCCATGGCTGTTGGCGACCCCTCCACTGCAACGCAGCTTCATCACGGTCAGCACGACGCGCGGCGCGACCACCTCACGGGCATCGGCTACGGCGTCGCGGCCGGGGCGCTGTGGGGTGTGATCTTCGTCGCGCCGAAGATGCTGCCGCAGTTCTCGCCGCTGGCGCTGTCTGCCGCGCGATACGTGCTGTATGGCGTTCTCTCGCTCGTGCTGGCGCTGCCGATGTGGCGCATGCTGTGGCGCAAGACGACGCGGCGGGATTGGGTGGCGCTGCTGTTGCTATCGCTGCCGGGCAACATCCTTTACTACCTGTGCGTGGCGGGCGGGGTGCAGCGCGCAGGCGTGGCGCCGGTGTCGCTCATCGTGGGGCTGTTGCCGGTGACAGTCACGCTGGCCGGCGCGGCCGAACGCGGCAGCCTGCCCCTGCGCCAACTGGCCCTGCCCTTGCTGATGGCCGTCGCGGGCGTGGTGTGCATTTATCTGGATGCGCCAGACGTGCATTCGAGTGCGGGCGGCAGAACCTATCTCTTCGGGCTGTTGATGGCAGCAGGTGCGCTGGCGTGCTGGACGGTGTATGCGGTGTGCAATGCGCGGTACCTGCGCGCGCGGCCGCAGTTCACGAGCCGGGAGTGGTCGCTGTTGACGGGCGTTGCGACTGGAGTGCTGTCACTGGCACTGGCCGTGCCGGCGTTTTTGCTGCCCGGTATGGCGACGGCTTCTGCGCAGCCCCCGTCGGCGTGGGGGATGTTCTGGCTGGTGAATATGGGCGTGGCGCTGGGGGCGTCTGTGCTCGGGAACAGCCTGTGGAATGCGGCCAGCCGCAAGTTGCCGTTGACGCTGTCGGGGCAGTTGATCGTGTTTGAGACGGTGTTTGCGCTTTTGTATGGGTTTATCTATGAGGCACGATGGCCGCATGGGCTTGAAGTGGCGGCTGCGGTTTTGTTGGTGAGTGGGGTGGGGTTGGCGGCGCGGAGGCATGGGTAGGGTTTTTTTGTGCGTGTTTTGGACTTGGTGGTCCATCCCCCTTTCGTTCCCTGGCGGGACCGACTTACTTTTCTTTGTCTTGCCAAAGAAAAGTAAGCAAAAGAAAGGCGCGCCCGAGATGGCGACCCCCTCCTTGGATTTGTGTCGCGGGGAGGGGAAGGAGCCAAACTCGCTGCGCTCAGACAAGGCTCCTTCCTTTTTCCTCCCCGCAACAAAAATCCAAGGCGCCATCTAGGGCAAGGGAAAAGCAAACCGTCGAACACGAAGCGAGCCACCAAGGCTCGCTTTTTCGTTTGCACCGGCATACCGAGTGTTTGGCCGTTCCTGCCCTAGATGGCGCCTTCAATTTTTGTAAGCGGGCGGAAAAAAGGCGGGGAACTGTCTGAGCGCAGCGAGTTTTCCCCGCCTCCGCCCGGTTACGAAAATTGAAGGAGTCTTTCGCCATCTCGGGCGCGCATTTCTTTGCTTACTTTCTTTGGGCAAGACCAAAGAAAGTGAGTCAGCCCCGGCAGGGGATGAAACAAGGGATGCACCACAAACATCAAAACCAAAACCAAAACCCCCCTCCCCATTTGACGCCCCATTTTTTTCATGGATAACTGTCTCCCCACCCCCCAACAACACAGCGAGCCACCCCATGACCCTCCAAACCTGGCTGGCCTTCATCGGCGCCAGCATCATCATCCTGCTCATCCCCGGCCCGACCATCCTGTTGGTGATTGGTGATTCGCTGGCCAACCGTGGCCGCTCGGCGTGGAGCACCGTTGCCGGCGTGGCCGCTGGCGACACGACCGCCATGGCCGTGTCCCTTGCCGGTGCGGGCGCGCTGCTCGCCGCATCGGCCGCGGCCTTCACGGCGCTCAAGCTGATCGGCGGTTCGTACCTCGTCTATCTGGGCATCAAGTCCATCCTCAGCGCACGCCGCCTGCAGGATGACGTACAGGCGGATGCGCCCGAGGCCACCATCCCCGTGCAGCAAAAGTCCGCCGGCCGCCGCTTCCTCTCCGCCTGGACGGTCACCGCGCTGAACCCCAAGAGCATCGTCTTCTTCGTCGCCTTCGTGCCGCAGTTCATGTCGGCCGAGCAGACCTTCCTCTCGCAGAGCGTGATCCTGCTGCCGACCTTCGTCATCCTGGCCGCCGCCAATGCGTCGATGTACGCGCTGGCCGCCAAGCTGCTCGCCAAGCGCCTGACGAGCGTGGCCGCGCAGCGCCGCTTCGGCTACACGGGCGGCGCGGTGATGGTGGGCGCAGGCACGCTCACGCTCGGCATGCAGTCGGCCTGATCGCCCTTTCCAAGGCCGCACCGAAGGACACCCGATGCCCCGCAGTTACCTCCGCCCCTCGCCCGAAGGGGCCCACGGCCATCACCGCGTCACCAACATCGAGTTGTTCTTCGATCTGGTGTTCGTCTTTGCGGTGACGCAGCTCTCGCACCTGCTGATCAGCAATTTCACGCTGCAAGGCGGCGCGCAGGCGCTGCTGCTGATGCTGGCCGTGTGGTGGGTGTGGATCTTCACGTCGTGGGTGACGAACTGGCTCGATCCGGACAAGCTCGCCATCCGCATGCTGATGCTCGTGCTGATGACGGGCGGGCTGCTGCTCTCGGCATCGCTGCCGCAGGCGTTCGGCTCGCGCGGGCTGGCCTTTGCGCTGGCCTATGTGTTCATGCAGTTCGGCCGCACGGTCTTCTTCCTGTGGGCCGTGCGCGGTGAGTCGCTGCCCATGCGGCGCAACTTCCAGCGCATCGCCACGTGGCTCGGCATCTCGGCCGTGCTGTGGCTGGCGGGCGGCCTGTCGGACGGTTCCGTGCGCTGGACCTGCTGGATCTGCGCGCTGGTCATCGAATGGCTCGGCCCCTCGATGGGCTTCTACACACCGGGCCTGGGCCGCTCCACCACCAACGACTGGAACGTGGAAGGCGGCCACATGGCCGAGCGCTGCTCGCTGTTCATCATCATCGCGCTCGGCGAATCGGTGCTGGTGACGGGCTCCACGTTTGCTGGCCTCGACTGGACCGCAGAAAACATCGCGGCGATGGCGCTGTCGTTCATCGGCAGCCTGGCGATGTGGTGGCTGTATTTCGACAGGATTGCCGAGCGCGGCGCGCGCACCATGTCGCATTCGGCTGATCCGGGCCGGCTCGCACGGCTGGCCTACACCTACATCCACGTGGTGCTGGTGGCCGGCATCATCGTCGGGGCGGTGGCCGATGAGTTCGTGCTGGCGCATCCGGTGGGCCGCGCCCATGAAGGGACGACGCTGGCGGTGCTGGGCAGCGCAGCGCTATATCTGCTGGGCAACCTGCTGTTCAAGTGGGCGATCTTCGGGCGGTTGCGCCCGGCACATGCGGTTGGCCTGGTGGTGCTGGGCGGCGCCTGGCTGCCGGCGGGTGAACTGCCGGCGCTCGCGGTGTCCGCGCTGGCGACGGGCGTGCTGTGCGGCACCGCGGCGTGGGAATGGTACGCACGCTCCTGCGAGACAGCGGAACCCGAAGCGGCGCACAACCCGTAAGTGGTTACCTGAAAATTCCAGTTTCTGGACATTACAAAAGGCCACTCGCGCGCCTACGCTGTCAACCAACATGACAGAACACGAGGGCCCCGCCATGATCGATCTCTACTACTGCGCCACGCCCAACGGCCTGAAGATGGCGCTGTTCTTTGCCGAAACCGGCTTGCCGCACCGCGTCATCCCCGTCGATATCAGCCGGGGTGACCAGTTCAAGCCCGAGTTCCTGGCCATCTCGCCCAATAACAAGATCCCGGCCATGGTCGATCACGACCCGGCCGAAGGCAGCGACCCCGTGGTGCTGTTTGAATCGGGCGCCATGCTGCTTTACCTGGCCGAGAAGACCGGCCAGCTGATGCCCGCCGACCTGCACGGCCGCATGGAAGTGCTCAAGTGGCTGTTCTGGCAGGTGGGCGGCCTGGGCCCGATGGCCGGGCAGATCGGCCACTTCAACGTGTATGCCCCCGAGCGCGTGCCCTACGCCATCGAGCGCTACACCAAGGAAACGAACCGCCTGTACGGTGTGGTCGACCGCCGCCTGGCCGATCGCCCCTACATTGCCGGCAACGACTACACCATCGCCGACATCGCGGCCTATCCCTGGATCGTCCCGCACGCCGGGCATGGTCAGGACCTGAACGACTTTCCGAATCTCCAGCGCTGGTTCGAAGGCGTTGGCGCACGCCCTGCCACGCAGCGCGCCTATGCCGGGGTCGAGCGCGCCTACTCGCGCCGCCGCGAAGACATCTCCGACGACGAGCGCAACGTGCTGTTGGGCCAGACGGCCAGCTCCACCGCGCGATGATCCTCGCGGAGCCTCTGCGCTCCGCCCCTCTCTCCGCTTTCCTCTTCTGACAGGAGCCGACCATGCCGGCATCGCTGTGGTGGTTGTGCCTGGGCGCGTTCGCCATCGGCACTGAAGGGTTCATGATCGCCGGTCTGCTGCCGGTGCTGGCCGCAGACCTGGGCGTGAGCGTGCCGGCGGCTGGGCAGCTCGTCACCGTGTTTGCCGTCACCTATGCCGTGGGCTCGCCGGTGATGGCGACGCTGCTCGGCAATGTGGACCGCCGACGCGTGCTGATCGGCGCGCTGGCCATCTTTGCGGCAGGCAACTTGCTGGCGGCCACCGCGCACGGCTTTGGGCAGTTGATGGCGGCGCGCGTGCTGCTGGCGCTGGCGGCCGGCGTCTTTCTGCCGACGGCCAATGCGGTGGCGACCTCGCTGGTGCCGGCCTCGCGCAGCGGCTCGGCGCTGGCCGTCATCACGGGTGGCGGCACGGTGGCGGTGGCGCTCGGTGTGCCGCTGGGCGCGTGGATTGCCGCGCAAGGCGACTGGCGCTCGACGTTCATCGCATGCGGGGTGCTCTCGGCGCTGGCCACGGCAGGGCTCGCCTTCGGTCTGCCGCGCGACCTGCCGCACAGCGTAACCACGCTGGCGCAACGCCTGCGCGTGGCGCGCCGGCCCGGCATGCTGGGCGCGCTGGCGGTGTCCACGCTGTGGGCCGCAGGCGGCTTTACGTTCTACACCTACGTCGCACCGTTCTTTGTGCAGGGGCTGGGCTTCGCGCCGCAGCATGTGGGCATCGTGCTGTTCCTGGTCGGCAGCTTTGCGGCACTGGGCACGGGCCTGGGCGGCCACCTGACCGACCGCGCCGGCGTGGCGCGCGTGCTGGCGGTCAGCAGCGCGGGCATCGTGCTGGCCTTCTCGGTGCTGTCGCTGTCGGCACAGGTGCTGCACGGCACGGTGGCCGGCGCCGTCGCCATCGGCGCGGTCGTGCTGTGGGGCATGGCCGGCTGGGGCTTCGGCCCGGCGCAGGCGACGCGGCTGATCCGCCTGGCCCCCGATGTGTCGCCGATCACGCTGTCGTTGCATGCGTCGGCCGTGTATGCGGGGATTGCGCTGGGGTCGAGCGTTGGCGCGCTGGCGCTGGCGCATGGCGGGCCCGGCATGCTGGGATGGGCCGCCGCCGCGTGCCATGTGGTGGCCGTGGTGCTGTGGCGCATGGGTGGGCGGCATGAGGCGGCGCTGGCCGATGAACCGGCAGCCACGTCGGTCGCCCACTGAGAGCCGGCCGGCAGAACACGAGGCGCCAGGATCTGAACCCGGCGCTCAGACGTCAAACCCTCGCATTCCGAGCCTGGATGTTGGCGGCCGAGCGTCAAACCCCGATGCACCACACTTTGGGCTCGACATTTTCGACCTCGAACGGCCGCGTTCAAAGCGTTGCGCTCGATGCGCGAGCCTCCAAGAGTCGCGCTAGACAGTCCGAGCATGGCAATTGCGCCTCAAAGCCTCACGCGCTGCGCTCAGACCGCCGCAGTAGGCGCATTCCGGTCGCCGGACGAACGCCGCGCACCCCGCCGACCCAGGTACGGCAGCGCAAACATATAAAGCCCGGTGAGCAGCAACAGCGCCAGCGGCAGCAGCGGCGCATAGGTGATCCACGCAGGCGGCTGCGCCCCCTTGCCCACCCCCATGGCGACAAAGTTGGCGATGACGGTGAGCGTGAACGCCATCGACACCCAGCGGTGAAACTGGCGGATTGCGTTACGGGCGCTCACTGTGCACCTCCGGCGGCCTGGATCATCTTCCAGCCGTTGCCGGCCGGGTCACGAAAGCCGGCGTCGACGCTGCCGAAGCGGTCGATCGGCTCCTGCGTGAATTCAACGCCGCGCTCGCGCAATTGCGCGTAGGCGGCGCGGCAATCGGCGACGGTCAGCACCAGCGGCGGCATCGCGCCCTTGGCCACCATGGCGCGCAGCGTCTGCGCCGTGGCCTCGTCGTGGATGGGCGGACCAGGCTGGAACAGGCCCAGCTGAAACGACGGCTGCTCCGGATGCTGCACCGTCAGCCACCGGTACGGGCCGTTGCGCACATCGGTGTGCACGCGAAACCCCAGCTTGTCGACATAAAACGCCAGCGCCGCGTCCTGGTCATCCACATACAGCCCGACGACATTGATCCCTTGGCTCATCACCGCTCCTTGTTGTTGGTGGGTGACGGATTTGTACCCTCCGCCAGCTGGCGGCGCTTCTCCGAAACTGCTGTGACGAGGTCGGGCCGCTGCGCCGCCTTCAGCACACAGGCGGGCACGCGGTCGAGTTGTTGCAGCGACGCGGTGGCCTGTGCGTGGCGGCGCAGCGCGCTCGGGCTCTGCCCGGTGATGTCGCGGAAGATGCGGCCGAAGGTGCCGAGGCTTTCCCAGCCTGTGGCGTAAGCGATTTCGATGATGGGCAGGTCGGTGTCGCGCAGCAGGGTGGTGGCCTGCTCGATGCGGCGTGTGAGCAGGTAGCGGTGCGGCGGAATGCCGAAGGCCTGCTTGAACGAGCGCGCAAAATGCGCCGCCGATACGCCGCTCACTTCGGCCAGCCGCTTGACGGGCCACGCCTCGTGCGAGGCGGCGTCCATGCGGTCTTTGGCGCGCAGCAGGCGGCGCAGCAGCGCGGGGTCTTGCTGCGCGTCGGTGTGTGCCTGTGCCACCGCGGCCTGCGCCGGTGCGGTCAGCCCAGCTTGAACTCGCCGATGGCGTGCGCAAGCTTGCGCACACCCTCTTCCACCTGCGCCAGCGACGAGGTCGCGTATGACAGACGCAGCGTCGAGCGATCCGGGTCTACGGGGTAGAACGCCGCACCCGGCACGAACGCCACACCGCGTTCGATGGCCATCTTGGCTACATCGCCGGCATTGCGGCCCGGCAAGGTGCACCACAGGAACATGCCGCCGCGCGGGCGGTTGAAGGTCAGTTCGGTGTCGGGCAGCAGCGCACGCAGCCCGTTGGCCATGGCGTGTGCGCGTTCGGCATAGGCAGCGCGCGTGCGCGGCAGCACGGTCTCGAGGCGATTACTGCGCAGATACGCAGCGGCCGTGGCCTGCGCAAACGTGGAGGTATGCGCATCGGCAAACTGCTTGACCATCACCGCGTTGCCCAGCACCGGCTGCGAAGCGATCATCCAGCCCACGCGCAGGCCCGGCGCCACCACCTTCGACAGGCTGCCCAGGTAGATCACGCGCCCCTGTGCGCCGTCGGTCTGCTGCGACAGCGCGTACAGCGACGGCGGCGGGGGTGCGTCGAAATACAGATCGCCATAGGGGTCGTCTTCCACGATCAGCAGGTTGTGGCGCACGGCCACGTCCAGCAGGCGCTTGCGGCGCTCCAGGCTCATCAGCGCGCCGCTCGGGTTGCCGAAGTTGGGAATCACGTAGAGGAATTTGGGGCGCGCGGTGGACAGCACCTTTTCCAGCGCGTCGACGTCCAGGCCGTCGCCATCGGTCGGCACGCCGGCCACCTTGGCGCCATACAGCTTGAACGCCTGAATGGCGGCGAGGAAGGTGGGGGCTTCTGTCAGCACCGTATCGCCTTCGCCGATCAGCACCTTGCCCAGCAGATCCAGCCCCTGCTGCGAACCGGTGGTGACGAGGATGTCGGTGTTGGCGACGTTGGCGCCGCGCGCCTTCATCAGCGTGACGATAGCCTCGCGCAGCGGCTCGAAGCCCTCGGTGGCGCCATATTGCAACGCGCGGGCGGCGTCGGTGGTGAGCGCGCTGTCGGCCGCGGCCTTCAGGCCTTCCACGTCAAACAGGGCGGCGTCAGGAAAGCCGCCGGCAAACGAGATCAGGCCCGGCTTGCCGAGCACCTTGAACAGTTCGCGGATGGCGGAGGTTTCAACGTTTTGCAGGCGGGGTGCCAGCAGCGATTGCAGGAATTCCATGGCGTGCGTGTCTCTGTAGTTCGAGTGCCCGCCACTTTACGTGATGTGCGCCGCGTGCGCATGCCAACAGGGCGTCACAGCCGTGACTAGAATGCCGTCACCGAATCGGTAAAAAGGAGCCCCTGCATGGCTGTCCGACGCATCGTCCCCAATCTGCATGCAGCCGACCCGGCACGCGCCCGCGCGTTCTATGCCGAACTGCTCGATCTGGAAGCCGTGATGGACCACGGCTGGATCGTCACCTTTGCCGACACGGCCGCCACCATGACGCCGCAAGTCAGCATTGCCAGCGAAGGTGGAAACGGCACACCGGTGCCGGCGCTGTCGGTGGAGGTGGACGATGTGGATGCGGTGCATAGGCGTGCCGTGTCGCTGGGCCTGGAAATCGTCTACCCGCTCGTCGATGAGCCGTGGGGCGTGCGCCGCTTTTACGTGCGTGATCCGTTCGGCAATGTCGTGAACATCCTGGCGCACCGGTAAGCCGCCAGCCTCGAAAAAAAGCCCGCATGCCAGAGGCGATGCGGGCGCGGCAGTGCCGGCGGACTGCTACCGGTGGTTGCCGTTGTGGGTGCGCTTGTCCTGGTGTGCGTCGGCGTCTTTGTCCTTGTCGACAACGCGCGTGATGCCGCCCGTGGCGGGCGGATCACTGGCCGGGAAGGTGTCTTCCACAGCCTTTTCCACCAGCTCTTCACGCTTATGTGCGTGCGGATGCTTCTCTTTCTTGCCCTTCTCCATAGCGCCCTCCTGTTTCAAGCGTGGTTGACGACATGCAAGCGAACGGCGTGCCCGAGCGCACTCAATACTCTTCCCAGTACGGACGCGAGCCGTAGTACTCATGCACGGACTGCGCCCAGGTCGGATCGGCCATCGTGGGCCAGCTGTCCTTGTCGAAACCGGGAGCCGCTTCCAGGCGATCCTTGTTGGCATCGAGCACGAAGCACTTGCGGTCCACGTCGAGCGACATGGCGCTCCACGGCACGGCAAAGAGCTTGTCGCCGATACCCAGGAAGCCGCCCACCGACATCACCGCGTAGGCGATCCGGCCGCGCTGGACGTCGAGCATGATGTCGGTGATCTTGCCGAGGTCTTCTCCATTGAGGTTGACGACGCGATCGCCCTCCAGCGTATCTGCGGCCATCAGTTCCGGGCCCGGACCCGCCGAATCGGAGTCGGCACGCCCGATGATGCGCATGCGTACACCGGCGGTGGTTCCTACACCGGTGCCAGTACCGGTGCCCAGCGCGGTGCCGGTTGTCGTGGTTTGCATAGCAGTTACCTCCCATCAATCAGTTGACGTTCAGGATGATGTGCGGCGGCCACGCATCTGCGCGGCGTCTCGCACGTAACCACCTGTGTCAGCACGAAGCTTGCCTGCGGCACATCGCCCGCAAAGGCGCGCGTGCGGCATGCCGCTTGCTCGACGGTACGGCGCATCAAACCAGAAACCCCTACCGGAGAGCCTCATGAACAAAGCTGAAATCCCTGTGGCGCAACGCGCCGTGCTGTCGATGCTGCTGGACGATCACCGCGAGGTGAAAAAACTGTTCAAGACGTTCCAGCAGGAGAAAGACGAAGCGACCCGCGAGCAAATCGTGCGCGAAGCGTGTGAAAAGTTGACCGTGCACACGCAGCTTGAAGAAGAGGTGTTCTACCCGTACGTACGCGACAACGGCGGCGAAGCGTTCAAGGACCTCGTCGACGAAGCCGTGGTCGAGCACGCCACCGCAAAGGATCTGATCCAGCAGTTGAACGGCATGCACGCGGGCGACGATCTGTTCGCGGCTAAGTTCACCGTGCTGGCCGAGTACGTCTCGCACCACGTGGAAGAGGAAGAGACCGAACTCTTTCCCAAGCTGGTCCGACAGCACGTCGACCTGACGCCGCTGCAGGAGACCATGGCCGCGCGCAAGGAAGCGCTGCTGACCGAGACGGCGAGCTGAACGAGTTGACGGACCCGAGACGGACCCGACCACCCGACACCGGACAGACACCATGCAAGCCACCGTCTGCGATTTCCTCGTCGCCCGCCTGTACGAGTGGGGCGTGCGGCGCATCTTTGGTTACCCCGGCGACGGCATCAACGGCATGTTCGGGGCCCTGCAGCGCGCCGGCGGCAAGATCGAGTTCGTGCAGGTGCGGCATGAAGAGATGGCCGCCTTCATGGCATCGGCGCACGCCAAGTTCACCGGTGAGCTTGGCGTGTGCATGGCAACGTCCGGGCCGGGTGCTGCGCACCTGATCACGGGCCTGTACGACGCTCGGCTCGACCACATGCCGGTGCTGGCGATTACCGGGCAGCAGGCGCGCACCGCAGTCGGCGGGCACTACCAGCAGGAGGTGGATCTGGCGGCGATGTTCCGCGACGTGGCCGGCGCGTTTGTCCACCAGGCCAGCATGCCGGCGCAGGTGCGGCACCTGCTGGATCGCGCGGTACGCATCGCCATCGGGCAACGCCGGGTGACGGCGCTCGTGCTGCCAAACGATCTGCAGGAAATGCCCTACACCGAACCGCCGCGTGCGCATGGCACGGTGCACTCGGGCGTGGGCTACAGCGCGCCGAGCGTGATCCCGCAAGCCGCCGACCTGGAACGCGCAGCGGACATCCTCAACAGCGGCCGCCGGGTGGCGATGCTCGTGGGCGCGGGCGCACTCGGAGCCAGCGCGGAAGTGGCGGCCGTGGCGGAAACGCTGGGGGCGGGCGTGGCCAAGGCGCTGCTCGGCAAGGCCGTGTTGCCCGACGACCTGCCTTATGTGACAGGCGCCATCGGCCTGCTCGGCACCGAGCCGAGCTGGGAGCTGATGAACCATTGCGATACGCTGTTGATGGTCGGCTCCGGCTTTCCGTACGCGGAGTTCCTGCCCAAGGAAGGCCAGGCGCGCGGTGTGCAGATCGACCTGGACCCCGGCATGCTGGGGCTGCGCTATCCGATGGAGGTCAACCTCGTGGGCGACAGCGCGCAGACGCTGCGTGCACTGCTGCCGCTGCTCCAGCGCAAGACCGATCCCTATTGGCCCGACCGGATTGCACGCTGGAATGAAAGCTGGTGGAAGACGCTGGAAGACCGCGCATTGCAACCGGCCTATCCCGTCAACCCGCAGCACGTGTTCTGGGAGCTGTCACCGAAGCTGCCAGACAACGTGATCGTCACGAGCGACTCCGGCACCTGCGCCAACTGGTATGCGCGCGATCTCAAGTTCAAGCCCGGCATGATGGGCTCGCTATCGGGCGGGCTGGCATCGATGGGGGCGGCGGTGCCGTATGCGATTGCCGCCAAGTTTGCGCATCCCGAGCGCCCTGTCATCGCACTGGTGGGCGACGGCGCCATGCAGATGAACAACATGGCGGAACTCATCACCGTGTCGAAATACTGGAAGCGCTGGAAGTCTTCCAAGTGGATCTGCATGGTGCTCAACAATCAGGATCTGAACGAAGTCACATGGGAGCAGCGCGTGATGGAAGGCGACCCGAAATTCCCGGCGGCACAGGACATCCCGAACGTGCCGTATCACCGCTTTGCCGAGTTGATCGGGCTGAAGGGCATCTACGTGGACAACCCCGACCAGCTGGCCGGCGCGTGGGACGAAGCGCTCAACGCCGACCGGCCCGTGGTGCTGGAAGTGAAGACCGATCCCGATGTGCCGCCGCTGCCGCCCCACGTCACGCTGCAGCAGGCACGCAACTTTGCGACGGCACTGGCGTATGGCGACCCGGATGCGAGCGGTGTGCTGCGCGGGACGGCACGGCAGGTGCTGTCGGCGCTGTTTCCGGTGCATAAGGAATAGGCGTATGGACGTAACGCCCCCGCTCACGCGGTGGCGCGTCGAAGCGTGAGCGCATGTCGACAAGACATGTGGGATGCGAGTCGAAGGGGCAAGGTGCGGAAAGCCGATGTGCTCGGTAAGATGCCGTCCATCCCCGGTTTTTCCACTCCACTCCACACCACGCACGATGATCCGCTTCGACGACCTCACCATCCTCGTGCTGGCCGTGGATAACGGCAGCCTGTCGGCGGCCGCACGCGTGTTGAACATTGCACCCGCGGCAGCAAGTGCAGCCGTCAAGCCGTTGGAGGCGGAACTCGGCGTGCGGCTGCTGGCGCGCTCCACGCGCAGCCTGGCGCTCACGCAGGAAGGCGAGCGCTATCTGCAACACGCACGCCGTGCGCTGGCCGATCTGCAGGCCGGGCAGGATGCGCTCGCCCTTGGACGCCAAGCCATCGGCGGCGATGTGTCGCTGTCGATCCCGTCAGACCTCGGGCGCAACGTGCTCACTGGTTGGCTCGACGACTTCCTCACCGAGCACCCAGCGGTGGCGCTTCAGGTGCGCATCGGCGACCGGCTGGTCGACATGTTCCGCCAGCGCGTCGATGCCGCGGTGCGCTATGGCGAGCCGGAGGATTCGTCCCTCGTGGCGCTGCCGCTGGCGCCGGACAACCGCCGCGTGCTGTGCGCGGCACCGGCCTACTTTGCGCGGCACGGCGTGCCCAAGACCCCCGACGATCTGCGTCGGCACAACTGCCTGTTGCTGGCCCTGTCCGACACCACGCACGACCAGTGGACCTTTCACGGCGCGAGCGACGACGGTCAGGCGCACGTTGTGCGCGTCACCGGCAACCGCATTGCCGACGACGGCGAACTCGTGCGCCGCTGGGCGGTTGCGGGGCATGGCATCGCTTACAAGTCGCGGCTGGATGTACTGGCCGATCTGCGCGCCGGCCGTCTGCAAGCAGCGCTGACCGACTGGCGCGGCGAGGCGGCGCCGCTGCATTTGATCTGCACGCACCGCCTCGCGCTGTCGCCCACGCTGATGCGGCTGCGCGACTTCCTGCAAGAGCGCATCGCCGGTTATCTGGCCGACGCCTGAATCAAAACCCTTCCAGCACGATCTTGCCGCGCGCCTGATTGCTTTCGATCAAGGCATGCGCGCGCTTGAGGTTGGTGGCATTGATCGTGCCGAAATGCTCGTTCATGGTGGAGCGCAACATGCCCTCGTCAATGAGCGCGGCCACGCGGTTGAGCAGTCGGTGCTGTTCGATCTGGTCGTCCGTGCCGAACATGGAGCGCGTGTACATGAACTCCCAGTGCAGCGACAGGCTCTTCGCCTTGAGCTTGCGCACATCAAGCTGCGCGGGGTCGTCGATCAACGCAAGACGACCTTGCGGCTTGAGCGCCTCGACGATCTGCTCGAAGTGGTGTTCGGTCTGGTTCAGGCTGGCGACGTAGTCCACTGCCGGCACACCAATGCGATGCAGTTCCGCGGCCAGCGGCTGCGCGTGGTTGATCACATGGTGGGCGCCCAGCTCGCGCACCCAGGCGGCCGTTTCCGGGCGCGAGGCGGTGCCGATCACGGTCAGGCCCGTCAACCGGCGCGCGAGCTGCACGAGCACCGACCCAACACCGCCCGCCGCGCCGACAATCAACACCGTCTTCCCGCTGGGCGCTGCAGATTCAGGCACCTGCAGCCGGTCGAAGAGCAATTCCCAGGCGGTGATGGCGGTGAGCGGCAGCGCAGCTGCCTGCGCAAACCCAAGCGTGGCGGGCATCACGCCGACCACGCGTTCGTCTACGACATGCAGCTCGCTATTGGTGCCAGGGCGCTGCAGGGCACCGGCATACCAGACCGCATCGCCCGGCTTGAAGAGCGACACCTCGGCGCCGACGGCGCGCACCACGCCCGCAGCATCCCAGCCCAGCACGCGGGGCTGACCATCCACCGGCGGCATGCCGAGGCGCACTTTCACATCGACCGGGTTGACGGAGATGGCGCGCACTTCCACAAGCAGATCGCGCGGGCCTGGCGTGGGTTCGGGCAGGGTCAGGTCGACGAGCGCCTCGGGGCGGTCGATGGGCAGGCTTTGGTAGTAGGCAACGGCTTTCATGGCAGGCTTCCCGGTGGTTTGGATCGTTGGATAGCCGCATCATGGGCGCGCCACGCCAGGGGAAACAGCCGCGCCGCGCAGATTCAGTTTCAACGCCAGACAGAAAATCCCATCCTGCCGCATCAAGCCGTGGGCATGCCGTGGAGGTCTGCGCTGCAGTTCGGGTGATCTTCGTTGTGGTCGTGCGCACGCAGCGCGCCCGGGATGCCGGTGCCCGCCAGACCATCGGCTGCGAGCCATGCCGCCGTGGCCGCAGCAGCGCGGTCGATCAGTTCGCCGCAGCGGGCATAGTCGTAGGGCGACACGTCCAGCGGGCACAGCGGCGGCACGACGGCAATGGGCACCTGCCCAGCCCAGCGCTCCAGGTCTTGCACAAGCTGGCGCGCGACCAGCAGTGACAAGGCGTTCAGCGCGTGCTCGATGGCGCTGCGCGGGGCACGACGGTCGGCACACGCAAACCCGGCCGGCAACACGACGACGCGTGTGGCGCCCAGCCGGATGGCCGCAGAGATTGGCGTGTTGTTGGCGACGCCCCCGTCGATCAACAGGCGATCGCCAATGCGCACCGGCGGAAACACGCCGGGAATGGCAGCGCTGGCCAGCACGGCCGGCACGATGGCGCCAGACGACAGCACCACCTCGGCGCCGGTGCGCATGTCGGTGGCCACAACGTGCAGGGGCAGCGTGGCCGCCTCCAGCAGGGTCTGCGCGAAATGCCGCGTCAGCAGGCGCTGCAGGCCGGATGCATCGACGAGGTGCTCGCGTCGCCCGCCCAGGATGCCCAGCATGCTGAACATTGCACGCCAAGACCACGGCATCACGTCGGCGCGCCGCACACCGCGCCACAGCGCCTCGAGCTGCGCGGTGCCGGCCGCGTGCGGATTGCACGCAAAAAAGGCAGCGTTGATGGCGCCGGCTGAGGCGCCCACCACCATGTCGGGCACCACGCCCGAGGCCACCAGCTCGCGCAGCATGCCGGCCTCGATGGCGCCGAGGCTGCCGCCACCGGCAAAGACAAACGCTGTTCGTTCCACTCTGTCCATGATCGATGCCGCGTTGCAGCAAGGAGTCCCAACTGGTCAATCAAGGGACGACTGGAACTAGAGTAGGTCTGCCCCGCCGTTGCGGCTAGTCGGGCCGGTCTGCGGCGATCAGCGGGCTTGCCGCGCGGCGTCTGCGAGGGGCTTCCAGTGCAGAAAACCGAACAGCAACGTCAGCAGCACGCTGTCGAACAGCGGCCCCTTGTGCAGCGCCACTTTGCGAAAGCACAGCACCACTTCCAGCAGGTGCGCAGCCAGCAGCACCAGCGCCCCGATGCGCAGCCAGCCGATGGCATCGGTCGACAGCGGCAGTGGCGTGGCATAGCTGAGCAACGCGAGGCCATACACGGCGAGCAGGACGATCTTGCTGAGGACGTTGAACATGCCAGGACTCCAGAGGGACGGTGATTCCGATGCCGTGCAGCATACCGGCCACCGCAGTCACCCCGGCTGCTTCAAACGCCTGGGTAGACGCCGCGCTCCACCGGCTGTATCTGCTGGCGAGCGGCGCTCAGGCCGTCACCGAGCCGAACCACCGCAGCAACGCCGCCTGCAGCCCCTCGGTCGGTCCGTCACCAACCCACGCCACGTGGCCGCCGAGGCGGACCAGCACTGCGGATGGCGCGGGCACCGTGCCAACCACCGGCAGCGCCCACGTTCCTGCATAGCGGGCGTCGGCCCGCCGCACGCGATTGGCCCATGGCGGGGTCCAGGTCGAGATCGGGGATGCGGCGGCCGAGCAGCGGATGTCCTTCACCAAAGTCGTAGCGAACGTCGAGCGCGGAGATGGGCGAGCATTTGGCCCATGACACGTTGGGCAGAGCGTTTCGAGAGGTACGCCATGCCTTCCACAAAACAATAATCCCGGCACTAGGTGGTCGCGCCGCCAAAATGGTCTGCCGCAGGGCGCCACATCGATGCGCGCACATTCGGGGCAACTAGCAACCACTCTAGGACACCACCCTGACCGTGGTCCATTCAAGCCGACGATAGCAGGTAGCCCTGTAACCGATGCACAGAGAGAGTGCCTCGCCAGAAGCTCGACGTCCTGAGACGGTAAGAAGCGGGAAAATAGGGGCAGCAAAGTGTTGTTCGCGAGTAAGGACCCTTCATCGCCGACAAAGGCGGACATCTGGTCGACTAGCGCCTGCAACCCTGACGGGAATAGCCATGCTGTGAGCTTCCTATCGTTGCGGGTAGCGCGGCGTATGCGATGTTTGAAACCGATGACATGCTCGGAGCAGCAAATCGACGTCATGTGCGTGTATCCGGCCGGCGGTTTGAGTGTCACGCGCCCTCCTCCAAACGGTTAGACGTCACGACGACGGGCACGTACTTTCTGACGGTCGATTCGCGGAGTCCGGCTTTCCGTGCAATGACAGAAGCGCTGGCGACGCAACCACAGTCGCCCCACTCCCCAATAGCGTTCCGAACACGTTGGCGCACAAAGGCGGCCTTGAGACCGGGAAGCACCAGCGTGCACAGGTCGGCCCCAAACTCTCGCCGCGAACGCAGGAAAGCGTAGTCGCTCAACCCGTATGCAAGCCGAGTCTGGTACAAAGACGGCAGCCGGACCCTGCCGGCCGCATCGAGCGGCTTGGGGCCGGCATGACGTCTGATAAGCGCTCCTAGCTGCGGCGGGATACCGGACGGTCGCCTTCCCGAATGTGGACGGACACATGAAGGTTGATTGGCCAATAACCATTCGCGGTCGTGGCGATATAGCCAGGTCCACAGAGCCGGAGCCTTCTTGCGCATCTGTGTCCTCGTCAAGCCATCATCGCTCTTGACGAAAGTCGCCCACCTACCCCGTCGCTCCTCCAGAGACGCTGGCTGTGGCACTGGCGTTCTGCGAACGCTTTGGGCAACTCCTCCTGCACCCTCGGTTTGGCGCAAAGCCGACCTATGCCTGGTTGCGTGACCAGACACACCATCTGAGTTGGCCAGAAAGACATCCAGCAACGTCAGATAGACGGGATGTATTGGCCGTGTATCGCGCTGAACTCCATGCATGAGGTTGTCCACGAAGTCCTCGCGACCAATTAGTGCATTCAGGCGGACATCCTCAAAGCCGGCACAATAGAACCCCGTGAAATCCGACTTCAACCGCGCCAACCGTGTCCGGCCGGACTCCGACACATAGCCTAGCTCAGCAAGTCGTTCCTTAAGCTGCTGCCGTGTTTCCTTGGGAATACGCGTACAAGCAAGTTGGTGGCTACACAATGAAAATTGCAAACTGTTCCAAGCAGTGCGAGCATCGCCAGCGACGATGACCATGTACTCGAGGGAACTGCATTCGTTATCGCAATAGAGCAGGCTTCCATGGAGGGGGCATCGCGTCACGAAGGGGCAGCAGTGAGCGCAGAACGAGATCCGACGCCCAAACTCGCAGCACGCTGCTTTAGCGCATTCAGGACATTGCAGACCAAACCGATTACCGCACTCCCAAAGTGGCTGCAGGCGAGGGCAACTCGTCCGTGACTGGACACCGTAAATCAGTTGCCACCTGGCTCGCGCTTCCATCGCTGGCGGCATGCCATGTCGGAAATAGTTGAATAGGGTGTGGCAGGCGAGAACGCTTTCATCTGGGCCGTATGCTTGCTCGGTAGCAATGCTGAAGCGATTGACACGGCAGGGCAGCGTGTAGACGAGTGGACTACACCGGCGAAAGCAGCGGCCGTTTAGCAATTTCGCCGCCCTATTGTCAGTGTGCGCAGCTGCCGCATCCAGTAGGCTGGCTGCAGTTTCCCACTGCGCGGGACATGGATAGTTTCGACAAGCGGGCATGGCACTTTTTCCACGTGTTTTCATTGAATTGCGGCATAAGGCTGCTGCTCGAGCGTGAGTCTTGGCAACGTAGCAAGAGCTTGTCGGAGGGGTAGCCAGTCACCATGGCGCCGCAAACTCGTAGTGGTGAAGCGGCCCGGTGATGCCAGGCGCTGCCGCTCCAGGCGTCGCCATGCATAGGATAGGGATGCCAGTGGTGCGCGTGAATTGGCCCAGCGTATCCCATAGGGTCGAGGCGCTGCTGCTTGTGGCATCTCGGGTATTGATGCGCTCGACTATCAGCAGCCCGAGATTGGCGGCGACACCGAGTGCACACAGAGCAGCCTGCACGTCCGGCTCGTCTCGATGGAATGAGCCACGGCGCTGTTCCGACAAGCGCGTGCCGGTTACCGCGTCGAACGAGCGCAGAAGGGTCCTCACGAACTTGCGAAGCGAACCGCCTGCCGGCCATTGCACACGCAGAGTCGGGACCATCCAGTAGGCTACGACCTGCCCAGACCCGACTTGCACTGTGACGGAGCGGGCCTCACTCCCGAGGTAACCCTGAATCGCGTCGACGATGACCCGCCGTCCCATTCGAGCTTGAGCAATAGTCAAAATCCCGCGCGGCTTTGCATCCGGCAGATTAATTGCTGGCAGGGTCAGTGCATGACCGTGCTGATTAGACGAATGATTGACGAATTCGCTCGCCGTGATCACTCGCGCCCGAATATCTGCTCGATTTAGGTCACGCGCAGCATAGCCCTCATGGACATTAGCTGTGACATCGATAAGTAGCTTGGCAAGCGTGTCGTTCGCGAGCAGCAGGTCCGCGCCTGCCCCGGCCGACTCTCCTGCGCCACGGTGTTGTCGGACGATGCGCCCCCGTGTGAGTTCCCTCATTGCCGCTTGCGTAGTGGGAATGGGAGGCAACTGACTGGAGCAGGGGTTCTGCTCTCTCGCAGTTGGGTATTTCGTTTGGGCGAAAGCTGCCGCCACCGCATGTTCTTGCGTCATATGTGTCCGAAGCCGGCGCCGCCAGAGCGCACGCAGCCGCACCTCTCCTCAAGAGAGGCAAATGGTTGACGGATGAGCCAAACCATGGGACACTTCGCGCGCTAGTAATGCGGCGTGTCTCCATAGGAGGCTCCCCGATGGGAAAAGGCGAGGTTGCACCCTCGCCTTTTTTCGTTTACTGCCTCAATGACTGTCTGCGATAGTCGCCTCTATTACGCTGCATTCCTCAAGCACGGTCGGCCGGTTCAAGGGCTCGAACTGCCGCAACCACTATTCACTCCTCGCTGTCCAACTGTCGGAATAACGCAGACGCGCCTCGACACCGGCTGCGCCACAAGACGCCGACCGCTCCGAACCACGAGAAATTCCCCCACCGCTGGAAGAAGGCCGCATTCTAATCACGATTTAAAAATTTTTGCAAGAGAAAAATCCGTTTTCTCAATACGATCAATTGATAAGTCCATTTTTCAAATTCGAATATCCAATTTTAATTGGAAAAGAAAAAGGACTTTTAAACAATTCGAAAATTCAAGCTCACCTCACCCCCCCCCCCCCCCCCCCCCGTCGAGGCGTAGCAACCAGGACCGGCCACACTCAAATATGTCGCCCGCCACTTAACGCAAAGCCGATGCAGTTCGCACACCCCACTCGCCACATCGGCGACCGCATGCAGTCGTGCCCAATTGCCAGACCGCGCTTTCATCACAGCGCCATGCCACAGAGAACTGGTTGCCTCATTCGCCTACAAGTGCGATGCTTTTCCAGCACACCACACCGGCACTTGAAAAATCACTCGTGTGTTTTCACACGAAAAATAGTAGACCCACCGGCCGTAACTGCAAGGACTTTTCGTGAGCGAATTGAACGAGGTCACCTGGACAACCCTCGCCTCTCGAGTCATGCGGGCATTGCTGACTCGCAAGGGTGTCAGTTACGCCGAGCTCGCCGATGCGCTTGAAAGCGAGGGAATTAGCGAGACCGCTCGCTCGGTCGAGGGAAAGATCCAGCGCGGAGCACTGAAATGCAGCTTCTTCCTTCAGGCACTGCACGCGGTGAACGCGGAATATCCAATGCAGTGGCGCAACGCCATCGCAACGAGAGGCACGTGGGAGCAACGTGCATCTCGACTGCTGCAAGCGGAAATGTCCGCGCGACCAAGCGTCACGGTAGCTGAGCTCGGTCGTCGATTGCAGGCAATCGGCGTCAACATCGCGCCGCCATCCCTGAATGAACAAATTGCCATGGGAACGTACTCCCTCACGCTGCTCCTGCAGTGCGCAGCAGTCCTATCCATGGCCGGCATCGAACGTTTTGTGGACCAGACGGACCTTCTTGCCGCAGCAGCAGCAACAACCTCGGCCGCGCGCTAACACCTTAGGCCAACATCCGAAAGAGTCCTTGAACGAGCAAAGCCGGGGCCTATAGTAACCTCACGATCGCGTGCGAAAACACACGCGATCGTGAGGCCCATAGGATGTTGAAGCGCCATGCTCGCCCGCGAGCGCACGCGGCCGCATTTGATGGATCGCAACGGACGGCACCGTAGACGATGGTAAGCACCCGGTGAACCCGTCTTGAAGGGGACCCGCGTAGCAAGGAGCATCGTGTCCATCTAGTTCTAGGTGGACACGTGGACACTATCGAAGAGAGCGCGCCAATACGGCGCCGACGTCGGCATAGCGCCGAGTTCAAGGCCAAGGCAGTGCAGGAGTGCATGCAGCCGGGTGTTTCGATCGCGGCGATAGCCCTGCACCATCGCCTCAATGCGAATCTGCTGCGGCGCTGGGTCGCCGAGCAGGAAGCAAAGAATGGCGCGCCTGAGGACCGCGAGTTGATGAGGGTGCCGCAAGGCGAGTTCATCCCGTTGCGGATCGGCGAGCCGACCACTGCCGTGCCGGACATCCAGATCGAAGTCCGCCGTGGCGCGACGACGATCAGTCTTCGCTGGCCGGGATCGGCCGCAGCGCAGTGCGCCCAGTGGCTGCAAGGGTGGTTGCGTTGATTCGGGTGGACGCGATCTGGTTGGCCGTGGAGCCGCTGGACATGCGCGCCGGTACCGAAACGATCCTCGCGCGGGTCGTCAAGGTGTTCGGCGCGGCACGCCCCCACCACGCCTACCTGTTTGCCAATAAGAGTTCGACGCGCATGAAGGTGCTGGTCTACGACGGCTTCGGCATCTGGCTGGCCGCGCGGCGCCTCAACAAGGGGCGCTTCATCTGGACGAACGGCGACCAGGCGATCGCCACGGCGCTCAATCCCGAGCAATTGCGTGCGCTGGTGACGGGGCTGCCTTGGCAGACGCTCACCCACGACCACGCGATCACGGTCGTGTAATACCCCCAAAGCCGTAAACTGGCTTCCTTCCAGAGGACTTGGGGTTCTGGCAGACTCGCCGCATGAACCTACCCACCAACCTCGATGCCCTGAGCCCGGACGAACTGCGCACACTGGCTGCGCAGTTGATGGCCCAGGTCGGCGAGAAGGACCGGGAGTTGCGGTACCGGCAAGCCAAGATCGACCAGCTCACACACGAGCTGGCCATCCACAAGCGCTGGAAGTTCGGCAAGCGCAGCGAGCAACTGACATCTGAACAGGCGAGTCTGCTGGACGAAGCCATTGACGCAGACCTCGAGGCGATTGAGACCGAACTGGAAGCGCTCCTGCCCTGGGTCGCTCCAATTGGTTGTTTGCAGGCTCACTGCGCGCCGGTCAACGCGCGGCTGCCGTCATGAGCCTGATCCAATCGGCCAAGCTCAACGGGCACGATCCCTACGCCTATCTGAAAGACGTCCTCACGCGACTGCCGACCCACAAGGCGGCCGACATCGCCGAACTGCTCCCGCATCGCTGGACGCCCAGCGCCACCTAGCTGGCAAGACGGGTTCACCGGGTGCTTACAGACGATGCCCGCAGCACGATGCTGCAAGCCGTAGCCGGCTCACCGCAGCATGCACGCGAGCACGCTGCAGCCGACTACGCGGAGCACTCAATTGCCTTTCTGGAACACCAGATGTGCGGGCGAGGACCCAACGGTCGAGTTGGTCCGTTGGCGCGTATTCGAGACCGAAACAGGCGAGCGACATCTCGTTGGCCTGCGCCCTTACCACGGCAGCGGCCGCGTCAGTTCAGCCGTCGTGAATTTTGACCTCGGCTCTCGCATCGCCCTCACCACGTCCGGCAGAAGATACGTACTTCTAGGCCCCCCTGGCTTCGATTCCGACGCCGACTATACGTGGGTTCTGTGGTCAATCATCAACAGCGTTACAAGTTGGCGAGACATCACGGCGGAGTGGCTAGCGGAAGCGCAGACAAACCAGCCAGCCCCGCCTGCACCTAGCGAACACTAGGCCCGATTCGACAATGCTAAACCTACGCGACTATCTCGAAATGCCACTGGAAATTCCGTCAGGCAAGCCTGCGGATTTAGCTGCGCTGAGGCGAGTACTAGACGAGCACCCGTTCCTGCTCGTGGACAGCGAGGGCGCGGCGTTCGCTGTCATGCTGCCAATGGATGTATTTCAGCGCCTGTGTCACACACCAGCGCGTGTTACCGTACATTAGCGCTGTTGGCACTACAAGCGCTGCGAGGAGCTCCCTGCTAAGCGAGCGCCTCGCAGCCCAATCTATAGGCGCTTAATCTCGGACTGCACCTCAGTTGTCGCCGCAGGAAGATTTTCTCGCACGAGCAGTTCGTTGACTGAGACAACCGACATCCCCAATTCATCCGCCACTCGATTTGCAGTTGCTTCTTCGTCAACGGTATCTTCCGTGAGCGGTGCCGATATGAAAATGGCTAGCGCTCGCCCATTCGCCGCTCTGCAAAGGATTGGGATTGACACTTCGTCACCACTCGCGAGTGTTACCTTAACGTCACGCTCAAATTGAATGCCGTCCGAGTACTGACGCTGCAGGTCCGTCATGAGTAGGTGAGCTGAAGCCGCTACCCGCTCAGCATTGAACTCGGGAATTTTTCCTGACAACAGATATTCGACAAGCTCGGAGCCGACGTGTCTGTCCAGAAGATGATGTTCTATCTTGTTCTTGAAACTGCGCAGACAGCGATAGCAAGAGGAATCACACTGTTCAGGACACCCCTTCAGAAGCTCCGAGGCACGTTTAAACAAAGCAACACCAAGCCGAGCTGCCTGGGTAGAAAAGCCGGCACCACCGGGAAGCGTGTCATAAAGGAAGATTTCAGCTTGCAGACCATCTCGACCTGCGGAGTCCTTCGTCAACGCAGGGCGATACTCGGCCATAATTTCGCCTGGCTCGATATCAAGAAGCTGGCACGCTGCCTTTGCAAGCGCCTCGCTCACCGTCCTCAATGCCACCGAGGTTGGGTATGTGCCGGGTCGCAGAATCAAAGGATATTCCACTCGCAGCGAGAACAACGCTACATCTGAAATGAAGTCGGTGCCAAGCACAAGGTGCTTGCGAGCATTGTCGCCTGGGCACGTTGAGTCGTCATCCGGATACGGTTTGGCATGCGGCATGAACAACTTCGGCTCTGGCGTAACGTCGGCCTCAATACTGCCGCATGCAACACAATGTGTGTAACCCAGCTTTTTGGGACCAGTATTCGAAACTAGAAGATGCTGACGGGAGGTCATGACGCGCAGTCGAGGACTGATGTGGTCCCAACCTGCAGTTTCTGCAGGTGTCACCATCGTCAGCTTGGCCCGTGTTGCGTAGCTCGTCTGTGGCATGTCGTCTGGCGACGTTACCTCCTGCTCGAAGACCGGATGAGCGAACCCCGGCGGTCGAAGCCATTGCCGCGCAGGGCCAAAGGTATCGGAACCACCGCATGCCGGACAGTCATATACGGCATTTAGCTCTACACCGACACCAAACGGCTTTGTGTCCGCGAAGCCGCATCGTTCACACTCACGATATAGCCGGCGTTTCTTGAATGCCTCGAAACGCTCAGAGCGTATGGGTGAGTAGATGGCCCCAGAGGTGTAGCACTTGCCTGAAATCCAAACCTGCTTATCCGAGCATATCTCTTGCAAGCGTACCATCGTGACCGGATTCGCGAATTTGATGTCGACAGTCCGTCGAACCTCTTCTCGGTACTGGGAACTGTCGCCGCCTTCCGTTCCAGCGGTGGACGACTCAATCGAGGAGACTTTCACGCTTGGCTGCAAGAAAACGAACCGGTTTTGCGAGCACGCGTGGAGCAATGGCTTCCAACCGAGCTTCCTCCTTCAGATTCGCAACAGCTCCTTGATGAGATGGTTGAAGACTGTCTCGACGCCGTAGACAGTGCAATTAACATCGACAGTGACACAGTCAAGGCATCGGAGGAGGCTCGCGCGTCGGACGATGAAGAAGAATCGGATGCAGCCCCTGAGACGGAGGATGAGTCGCCTGCGCAAATCGATGCCACGGACAAGCTACTAGACCGACTGCTTTATTGCGGCGTATTGCCGCGATATGCGTTTCCTACAGATGTGGCAACCTTTTCGGTTTTCGATAGGGAGAAATCAACTGGCTTCAAGCACGTCATGAAGTTTGCGCCGTCGCAGAGTCTACCTGTTGCGTTGACTCAGTATGCGCCGGGTACCCGGTCCCGGTAATAGCCTTTACGCGCCTTAAAGACGATGTCACTGTCTGGCTGTAGATCTATGATGTCCTTGCTTCCACAGTCGAGGCAGTGCTTGAGTGTAGACACAGGTCGATGAACAGACTTGCAAGCGTTGCATCGCACCCAGTCTCCATTTAGCCTAAGGGTTAGACTCTTGCCTTCTAAGCGCCTTACTCCTCCACTTTGGTCGGAAGTGAACTCGGTTAGCAATGAAGGTACCCACTTGGTGTCGAAGAGCTTTCGCGAGTTTGCGTCGACTAAGACCCTATCCATTGCCTTGAACTTCGACTTTTGCCCTTGAATACTGGTCCCGCTCGAACGGCCGCGATTCCACCACGCATCCGGCATCGAATTCAGCCAGAACCCTCGTCGATGCCAACAACGGAGCCAGGCCTCAACCAACATTACCTTGTCTTCTGCACACTCGGCCACGCCAGGAATCGAAGGTAGTGCGCCGACAATCGCTCGTTTATCTTCACGGACGGCGATTGAAGCCAAGGCGAGCGCCTCTAGCCCCAGGTGCCTATCCGTAACGGTCTTATAGATATCGTCAAGTAGTGCGGCCGGTGGCCGTTCGCCTTTTAGGTCGAACAACAATGACTGCATTGCTGCCGCGTCATGCAGGACGTTTTGGTCGCGGATGGCAGCATCTACGGTGAACCTTGCTGCCATAGACTCCCCCGATGACATTTCGGGTCTGAGTCTCACATCCATGACGTTAGCAGCCAGAAGTACCGATAGATACAGGTCGTCGAGACTGAGTTTCGGTCTAATGGGTGCAAAAGACCGAAGTTTTTCAAACCCCCACATCACTAACGGCCGCAGAGAGTCGCGAGTCGAATACATCTGCAGGTTCGGCGCAAGTCTCGCGGCCACCTGGCGAGAATCCGAAAAGACAAGCACTTTCCGACCTCTTAGCGGAGCAAAGGCGGTTGCTGGCTTCGAGTTGGGAGGTTGAATCTGGATCTGCTTTGCAACAAGTGACTGAAACGGCTGGTCGCCTTTGGTTTGATGGTCCTGGACACTTGTGCGAGCGAATGCTGCAGTCGTGCCACATACACCGCAAGGAATGAATAGCCCTCGGGCTTCGAGCCGGTCGTCCCGTTCACCGTCATCGTTCGCCACGCCTTGCAAGCGGTCCTTTCTTATGAACACTTGTCGGACGCGGTCAGACAGAACCGGAGCGTTCACGCGGCCGGTATCCATGTCGTATGAGACAGGCTCTACCTTGTCGAGTTGTCGAGGTTCTTCAAGCAGGAGGTCCAGCGGATTCATGGCGGACACGTCGCCGCTCTCCATCCGTAGCTGTTTCCCTGGCTCGTTCCATAGTGCCTGCGGCTCCTCCACGTTATCCGCGTAGGCTCGGCCGTATGCGGCTCCGCAATTGCGGCATGTGAACAGCTCCAGCACTTGTGACCCACATCCACAACGCTGTCGCGGTTGACTGTAGAGGCGTCCGCAAACCTGACTCCGGTGACTCGGGTCGACTATCTCGCTGCAGTCAGGATTAGTGCATGCCCACAGCCCCGGTAGTCGCGTGGACTTTCCTTCTTCGGTAGCTTTAGCCACACATCGATTGACTGCTCTCGAAAACCGGCATCGAGCAGCATGGTGCGAGTGTCCTCGCCCGGCTCCGCTTCAAGCAATCGATTAGCTCCCACTTGCCGAAGACGCGTCCGCAACGCCGACGGTAGAGGCGTAGGGTCCTCTGTGCCCATACCAAAGATATGAAATACACCTTCCGCACGAGAGACGAACGAGGGGGGAGCAGCGAACACCCAAGTACCCGGAGTCATATCGTCCGCCACCGCAACTTGCGATAGCTCCAACAAGTCGCCTGCGACATACGTGGCCTCGATGGCGCGGTCTATAGTCGCCAAGAGTGCCGCCTCATCGGATACCAACACGCTCGTGCATTCCAACAGCACAGTACGAAGCGTGGACGCCGAACACGGGCAATGAAATCCCGCAACCCTTCGGAGACAAGCGGCGAGAAACTCTTCGTCTACATGCGTTGTTTCCTCCTGAGAAGAAGGCAGCCCCGCGTTGGCTCTTGCTACCCGAACAACATCATTCTTTCCCAGTTGAACAATCATGATGTCCACCGCTCGATGTTCGCCCTGCCATTGTCCCCCGACAGAATCACAAGCAACCGCGATGCTCGTACCATTTCCGGCATCGCCTTTACTGCGCCCAATCTATCGGTCAGGTCTGGACCGAACGACCGAACGATGTCAGCCGGTTGCGCAGCCAAGTGCAAGGCGGTTGCGGTTATTTCCGCGTCAGAGCAAACCTGAAATCGCTCGGCACACTTGTGGAAACGCTGGCTGGTTTCCGAGAACGAATCAGTCATGATTTCGCGCCAACCATTGGACAGCGCAATCCCGAAGGAAAGTTTCTTGTGAACAGCCTCTTCCTCCAAGGACTTGCGGAGTTCCGCAGTCAGCCCTAAGTTTTGTACTTGTCTCTCAAGCGCGGCCCAACGCCGACCGCATAAACGCTCAAAGAGATGGTTCCGTAAATCGGATACGACTATGTCTCTTCGTTGATTTGCGAGAGGACCAAAGGCCCTTGCCCCATACCAATCCCTGAGGTTATTGAGAAGCCGCTCCAACGCACTTGGCTCCGCCAGGTCGGTACTGAAGCTAGGGTGAATAGCGAGTCCGTCAAGTCCTGCCTTCCTCCATACGCTCGCTACTATGCCGGCCCGCAGTTCTCCACACGAGGCGACATACAAACCACCATTACCCTCGGGGTGTAACCCGCTTTCGGTTTGGCCAGCCGTAATGTTGGTTGGCGAGTTGGCTCGTTCAAAGGGATAGAAAGTGATTTCTGTTGGGAGCTCATTGTCGCCGTCATTGACCAGTCTGAGCTCAAGCATCTTTCCTTTCTTGATACACCACCGCAATGGGAGCGCCGCGTGCTTTAGTCCCTGACGAAACACCCCCAAGTCGCCGCCATCAAATACCAGCCGGCTTTGGCTAGCCGTCGAGTAGTGGATCGGGTCCTCTATGCCCTTAAGATGTCCTTGCAAACGAGCATCAAAATCAGTGCGTTTCGCGGGCAAGCAGACCGTCCCAATCGGTTCGCTGGACAACACCGAACCCGACGAATCCATCAGTTCAAGACTGCAATTGACTTCACGCCCTCGAGGCCCCGCAATCGATACTGACAGGCGGCCTGCCAAAAGGGCGTCGAGCGTTGGCTCAACCTGGTCGCAAGAAACTATGAATCCACGGTGAGAGATATCACCCGGCACCCACTCCTGCGGCGCCCGGATAAGAATGCTAAGAGCGGCGTTGCTGGTTAAAACTTGTTGGCCGCCGTCGGAATACTGCGCACTGTATCTTGCGGTGACGCTGAGGATATGGCTACCAATCGACAGGTCTTGGAGGCCAAAGAATATTGGTTGTTTAGCAGCGATGGGACCCACGGTTACAGGAGGCTGACCGGCAAGCGTCATCGTAAGAGACTGACAGTCCGCGTCATGACACAGTGCAAGCGTCGGCGTCTCGCCACGTAGCCACACGGCGTTGCCGTCTGCCGACCAGCGCCTCGGCGGTGTACCTACAGGCCAGATTCGGAGATGCCTTTCTACTTTGAGGTGACGCGTCGACAGAAATCGGAGCGCGTCAGCGGGCGTTTCGGATGTGACCTTGACTGCAAGTGCCGAAATCCCATCGCACTCAACATGTATGGAAGGGAAGGGAGATTCGGCGCTGTCAGTAGCGTGGTAGAGGAGAATGTACTGGGTGTCAGAATGAATCGTGCGACTAGGAGCCTCCGCAGCGCTTCCATCTGGCCGAACTCGGAATAGCCAACATTGAGCAGCCTCAATTCGACACTCGGAGCGCAGCAAATACTCCAAAGCTTTGTCCGTGTGTTCAAGTTGCACCAGAGACGTATTGAGCGATGGCCACTTAGCAAGCTTCTTCTTGTGCGGGCCGTAAAGCAGCCAGCCTGGCGCACTCCATCCTGCCGTGGTTCCCTGCACCTTAGCTCTACTTGAGCGCAGTAGTGTCGCGAAGCGCGGATTCATTCCGGCAATCGCTCTGAACGAGGGAATCTCTACAACTGGTGTCCACCTGTCATCTTCCTCCCTAAGAAGGAGAAGCTGCGGTGTAACGCTCTTGAGAGCGACCTTCTCCTCGTTTGCCGGACTGGCCTCTACCGTGGCCCTCGGCGCCGTCGGCACGCGAGCCGGCGACGCTAGCTTTATCTTCGCCGACTGTACCGTGGACCTCGCCGCTCGCAACCAGGCCTTCGCATGACTGTGGCGCTCGAGATCTATCAAGATTCTCTGAATCGTCTCCGGCTGTAACCAATAATTTGTCGACTGCCCCGCAGCGCCAAGCAATCCCAGAACAATTCGACCGGCCAACACGGGCTGCTCTAGGAAATTTCGCAGTCTCGCCGAGGCCTCGTAGGCCGATGCGGCAACTAGTTTTCCGACCTCTTCCGGCTGAGCATCAATGAACTCAGCTATCAAATATCGTTCATCGTAAATCAGCCTGGCCAACTGGACCTGCAGGTCCTTAGGAAGGATTGCGTGTGTTATGGGCCATGAGATTATTGAGAACTGGGTTGCCCAAGGCCCTGTTGGAATTGCGCCACGGAACGATTTGCGGAACTTGTGAAACCACTGCCTCAACATTCCTCGCCGGTCGATTCGCCAGTTCCATTGAGGCGTACGTTGCTCAAAGGAAGGCCAATATTCTTCACCATCGTAGTCATAGCCAAGCTCAGTCGCGTAGACCACCCAGAGCAACCAATGAGATGACAAACGACCGTCGACTGTTAGGCTACGCTTTAGGCCTATAGCGACCTTTGAGAGCGTTTCGGCATCAAGCCCATGCTCGAGCGCATACACAGGCAGCCCCTCAGCCGCTCGCGCATCAGAGAGAGCTTTGAAGTGAATTTCAAGTGAGTGCTGGTAACTATCAAGGAGTTCGTCGACCACGGCCCGTCACTAACGTCGTGCCCTTATTCTAGTTATCACAGGTTGCACATCGTCTCGGCGAGTCGCCCCGTGGATAAGGTCAGGCAAATTATCGCGCTGCCATTGCCTAAATTCGGGCATACGTTCGGCCCGTCCGACCATCCAACGCTCGACAGCCGCTTGCCCGACCTCCTCAGCCGTCAGAAGTGTCGCCAAATTCGGACGCTTTTCCCTTCCTGCGAGTATCCGCAAGCTATTTTTTGCAGTTTCACACAAGAAGACCTCTCGTTGTATCCCGTGCTTCAACATGTCTTGCTTAAAGCCCAATGCATCGAGTGCCGCTCTAATCGTGCGCAACCTCCAATTTGGCCCTTCTCCAAATGCGTGAAAGTCTGCGTAATTGTGCTGCATGCCTCGCAGATAGTCGCGCATTTCAGAAAACAAATCATCTGGGATATGAAAGTGCCCCCAACCACCCGTGTAGCCTATCGAGCGAAAGTATTCTGTACCGTTGAGCTTCAGCCGATTGTAAATTGAGGAGCGCCCCATTGACGAAGAAGTAGTAATAGCCAATAGACGAGCCTTCTTGTCCTTTCCCGATATGATACCTGTCGTACCACCATAGGCACTTGCAAAATCGTTATACACGTCGCGCGTTCGCAGCAGCGACGCCACAAGCTTTCCGCCAAGCAACGCGTTGTATGGGGGAACCGCCCCTAATACATATGCATCCATGACGCATACGAGCCTTTCCGCTCTATCCGCTACCGACCACCCGATTAGATTATCGCGGACGGCCAGGTTGTATACAGGGTCACCAATTGCCACAATACCAATTAGCTTCCCATGAAATTCGTCCCAAACCAAGTAGCGTATGCGGCGACCAAAACCCGCAGAGACTGGAACAGACCAGGTCAGCGAGGCGAGCCTGAACAGGTTCGCTTCCCAAGTGCCAGCGCTTACCCTCTGCAAGACAGGTTTAATTTTTTCTACAGCAATTTCGTCACCGGAGGCAAAATTCCCCAGCAAAGAACGCATATGGGACTCGATAAAACCTGCATTCTGAGAGAGAACTTCAAGACGCTGCTGGCGATGCAGAGTTCTGACCGTATCCTTCCCGGTGTCCGGAAGTACCAGCGCCCCATTCTCCGCTCGTTGGAAACCCAAATCAGATAGGTGTGCTCGCAGGCGGCGCTTGATACGGCCCTCCACTGAAAACGCTTTGCTCGCCGGCTTTATGCTCATTTATTCAATGCCTCCGCTGAGAGGCTCAATTTTATGCGTTGGAAGGCCGCCCCACGGCTTACCCCCCCTTAGCTGGGTAGTTGGTCACCCAAATAACCCTGTTACGGCGGATGATATAACCTGGGCCACCATCAATGAGTGTGGCATCGTAGCACTAGCCAATCGCCCCCCCGAACTCGGGCATGAGGGAGAATGAGGTGTTGGACACCCGCGCGGGCTTTAACAAACCTTGCTAAACCCTGGGCGGCTCATTGGCGCCGTCATGATGGACTTGCACCCGATAGCCGGGCCTGGGTTGTTTGCGGGGCGCATCGGTAGCAGTTGGGCGGCTCTACCGACCTGTTCGTCCTTTAACAAGAACGCCATAGCGACAGCTTCCGTGCCGGCTTCCTGCAGACGCTGCTGGCCTCCATCCAGTTGACGCTCAAAGGCTGTGCCGTTGATCCCGCCTCCTGGGCTGCCAACGCCTATCTGGCGCAAAGCCCGCCGCCCTAACGCCACCGGCCAGAGCCCCCTTAGCTGGCTTCCCCGGCCGCTGAAAACGTCACGATTGTTCACAGACAGCCCCCAGACGGGGGCGCTAATTTGCTGTAGCCGATCACGCGTGTTGATCGAAACGCGCTCTCTGCTCCAATCCGGCCTCTGAGCGCGTCGATGTCGCCGTCGTTTGGCTTTCCCGCTCCCCCAGGCCGTCCGCCCGGAGGGCTGGGCATTTTTGAGTGGTCAACGCTGGCGACCGCCAGCATCTGCTGGGGGGCACACACAAGGTGTTCTTACGCGATGTTCATGCGATTGAGCACGCGAAGCGGGATGTTTACGTGGCGGGCCTGAGCGTCGAGACCCGGAGCCGCACGCTAATGGCCCAAGCGTTCAAGCTCGCTGCAACTGAGGAAGGGCAAAGGCAGGCGTTGGATGCGTTGAGCGCCCTCGGTAACGAGGCGCTGGGCATCTATGGAGTCATCCGGCACTGACAGCAAGCTCACACGGCAAGAAATGGACTTCTTCGCCGCGTATTGCCACGATTCGTACGCGGATTTCACTCCACTGGACAAACCCGGCGTGGGAATCATGTTCCGCAATGCGCCCTAGGAGAGCGTCGGCTACCTCCATTACCGCACCCGGTTTGCTGGAGCAGAGATGCGGCTGGCCATGGAGCAGATCACGAGCGCGAACGACGCACAGGCATAACCGAAGGGCACTGCGAATGATGGCCGATAGACGCAGTGTCCCACCACCGCCGCGAGCAAGGCGGTTTAGCAAGACTCTCAGGCGAGAGGACGACGAGACATTTGAGCGTGGCGAATGGCATTACGGCGACCCGAATACTGGAGTGGCGCCAATCTGAAATAGCAGTGCGCACTTCTTCAGCAAAGGAAGCGCCACGCATTGTCTAATAGAGAATGACGTTGTCTATTAGACAGCGCACGAAAAAGTGCCCTATGCAGCACGCAGGGTCGGCTTTTCGTTATGGGATTCCGCGCTGCCCGGAAACTAGTGTGGTCTTGCACACGTGGTGGGTTTTCTGCATGGGCTACAGGTTCACAACGCAGCAGTCGCCGATGACGCTACGAACGCGCGTGATCGATGCAACTTTGCGGGCAACCGGACGCTGCCCTATATCAGAAAGCTTCCGCTGCGCAGATGCGACTGTCTCCGCGCGGATATTGCGCGAAGACAGTCAAAAAGCGCTGTCCTCGTCGATTGCGATCGGGCGCAGGCCATTGCAAGGCTTGCGGACAGACTGCTCATTGTGGGCGGTCACGCTGGTCTGTTGTCAGGTCGGCTTTGCGAAGCGCTGATAAGGCTCGAGTAATCGGTCCAATATGGCGGCGTACTCGAACAGTTCGATTCGGCCGGGCGCACAGCTAACGATACCCTGAGACGCCAGATTGAGTCGCCCCGATGCTAGACGCCATCCAAGTCGAGGAAGAGCACGTACCTCGTCATAGTCCCTCGCGAGCACCGGTTCCACCGGCATGCCCAGACATTGCAGCACTACGTGCACGGCCTCGCAACAGGCGCGAAGATGAGCGGCGCAAAAAACACTTTCCGGGGAGAGCGCTTGCGACGGTCTCGACGGTTTCTTGCGGCCACGCTCTCTGCCGCATAACCCAAGGAAGGAGGTGCGCTACTTATGCCGACAGACTGCTCGTCCGCAATTGCCCAAAAATCCTACTAACGCCGAAGTGGCAGGCAATTTCCGGGAAGTTCGGTATACGCCTTATGGAACAAGCCCGCCGGCGTGGGAAAGCATCCCGTATACGGAACTTTGAAGGCTTCGTATACGGAATTATTGAGTAGTGGCATCTGTTTCCGCGCCTGCCGAAACTTATTCGACAGTCACCGATTTCGCCAGGTTGCGCGGCTTGTCGACGTCAGTGCCGCGCGCCAGTGCCGTGTGATACGCCAGCAACTGCAGCGGCACCACGTGCAGGATCGGCGAGAGCTGGCCGTAGTGCTCGGGCATGCGGATCACCTGGATGCCGTCGCTCGACTGGATGTGCGTATCGGCGTCGGCAAACACGTACAGCTTGCCGCCGCGCGCGCGCACTTCCTGGATGTTCGACTTGAGCTTTTCAAGCAGCGCGTCGTTCGGGGCGACGGTCACGACCGGCATCTGCTCGGTCACCAGCGCCAGCGGACCGTGCTTGAGTTCGCCGGCCGGGTAGGCCTCGGCGTGGATGTACGAAATTTCCTTGAGCTTGAGCGCGCCTTCCAGGGCAATCGGGTAATGCAGACCGCGACCGAGAAACAGCGCGTTTTCACGGCGGGCAAACTCTTCCGACCACGCGATGATCTGCGGCTCCAGGGCCAGCACTGCGTTCAGCGCCGACGGCAGGTGACGCAGATGACGCAGCGCATCTTCTTCCTGTTCGGCGTTCAGATGGCCGCGCAGCTTGGCGAACGTGAGCGCCAGCATGTAAAGCGCGGCCAGCTGCGTGGTGAATGCCTTGGTGGACGCCACGCCGATCTCGGTGCCGGCGCGCGTGAGGAACTTGAGCTGCGTCTCGCGCACCATGGCGCTGGTCGCCACGTTGCAGATGGCGAGCGTATGCGTGTGGCCGAGTTCGCGTGCGTGGCGCAGTGCGGCCAGCGTGTCGGCGGTTTCGCCCGATTGCGAGATCACGACGACCAGCGCGTTCGGGTTGGGCACCGTCTCGCGGTAGCGGTATTCGCTGGCGACTTCCACCTGCGTCGGGATCTTGGCGATCGATTCAAGCCAGTACTTGGCCGTGCAGCCCGAGTAGTAGCTCGTGCCGCAGGCCAGGATCAGCACGCTGTCGACCTTGGGCAGCACCTGGGCCGCCTCGGGACCGAACAGATCGGGGCCAAACCCTTGCACGCCTTCAAGCGTGTCGCCCAAGGCGCGCGGCTGCTCGAAGATTTCCTTCTGCATGAAGTGGCGGAACGGGCCCAGTTCCACGGCGGCGGCGTAGGTGCCGACTTCCTTCACTTCACGGGCGACGATCTTGTCGTTGGCATCTGCCACGGTGAAGCCTTCGCGGGTGAGTTCCACCACGTCGCCTTCTTCCAGGTAGGCCATGCGGCTGGCGGTACCGGCCACGGCCAGCGCGTCGGATGCGAGGAACGATTCGTTCTCGCCAATCGCCACCACCAGCGGGGAGCCGGCGCGCGCACCCACCACCACGTCGGGGTTGTCGCGTGCAAACACGGCGATCGCATAAGCGCCGTGCAGGCGCTTGACCGACGCACGCACCGAGGCGAACAGGTCGCCGCGCGTCTTGCTGCTCGGGTACGTGTAGGCCTGGTGGATCAGGTGCGCGACAACTTCGGTATCCGTCTGCGATTCAAAGCCGTAGCCGACGGCCTTGAGTTCTTCGCGCAGCGCTTCGTAGTTTTCGATGATGCCGTTGTGCACCAGGGCGATGGTGTCGCCCGAGAAGTGCGGGTGCGCGTTGACGGTATCCGGCCGGCCGTGCGTGGCCCAGCGCGTGTGGGCGATGCCGATGGCGCCGTCCAGGTGGCTCGTCTGTGCCTGGGCATCCAGATCGGCCACGCGCGATACGGTGCGCGCGCGCTCGAGCTGGCCATCGCGCTGAATGGCGACGCCACAGGAGTCATAGCCGCGGTATTCCAGGCGGCGCAGGCCTTCGATCAGGACGGGAACGATATTGCGCGTGGAAACCGCGCCAACGATACCGCACATGTTGATTTCTCCAGTTTGGGGTGTGGCCGCACGTTCAATGTGCGCCGCACTCGGTAATTCAGTATCGATGCTCGTGTGCCGAAGCGGCATCCGCTGTTCGGCGCAGGAGAAAACCTGTCAGCCTTCCTTCTTCTGCTTGACCGGGCGCTGCCAGCTGTCGATGGTGACCTGCCGCGCCCGCGAGACCGTCAGCTTGCCCTCGGGCGCATCCTTGGTCAGCGTGGTGCCGGCACCCAGCGTCGCGCCCTTGCCAACGCGCACCGGCGCCACGAGCTGCGTGTCGGAACCGATGAAGGCGTCGTCTTCGATGACGGTGCGGAATTTGTTCGCGCCGTCGTAGTTGCACGTGATGGTGCCCGCGCCGATGTTGACGCGCGAGCCGACCGTGGCGTCGCCCACATAGGCCAGGTGGTTGGCCTTGCTGTGCGCCGCGATCTGGCTGTTCTTGACCTCGACAAAGTTACCGATGTGCACGTCTTCGGCCAGCTCGGTGCCCGGGCGCAGGCGCGCGTACGGGCCGATGCGGGAGTCGGCGCCAACCTTGGCACGCTCGATATGGCAGAACGGCAGAATCTCGGCGCCGGCTTCGATCGCCGCATCGCGGATCACCGCATTAGCGCCGATGCGCACACCGTCAGCCAGCGTGACGCTGCCCTCGAAGATGCAGTTGACGTCGATCACCACGTCGCGGCCGCACGTGAGCTTGCCGCGCACGTCGATGCGCGCCGGGTCGATCAACGTCACACCGTCTTCCAGCAGTTGCTGCGCGAGGTTGCGTTGGTGAATGCGCTCCAGCTCCGCCAGTTGCACCTTGCTGTTCACACCCAGCGTTTCCCACTCGGCCAGCGGATGCGCGGACGTAATGGGCACGCCTTCGCTGGCGGCGCGCTCGATCACGTCGGTCAGGTAATACTCGCCCTGCGCGTTGTCATTCGACAGCGTCGCCAGCCAGTTCTTGAGCTTGGCGGTCGGGCACACCAGGATGCCGGTGTTCACTTCGTGAATGGCAAGCTGCGTTTCGTTGGCGTCTTTCTGCTCGACGATGCGCGTGATGCGGCCGGCGGCGTCGCGCACGATGCGGCCGTAGCCAGTCGGGTCACCCAGATGCACGGTCAGCACGCCCAGGTGGTCGTTGCCGGCGGCGCCTACGAGCGCGCTCAGCGTTTCGGCGCGGGTGAGCGGCACATCGCCGTAGAGCACCAGGGTGGGCACGCTCTCGTCGAGCTGGTCGACGGCCTGCATGACGGCGTGGCCCGTGCCAAGCTGCTTGTCTTGCGTGGCGAAGGCGATGTCGGGCGCGCCAACCATCTCGCGCACCCGATCACCGCCATGTCCGACCACCACCACCAGGCGCGTCGGCGACATGGTGCGCGCGGTTTCAATGACGTGCGCCAGCAGCGGTTTGCCGGCCAGGGGGTGCAGCACTTTCGGCAGGGCGGAGCGCATGCGTTTGCCCATGCCTGCAGCCAGGATGACGATATTCACAAGGAGGTTCCTAGAGTGACTCGAAGCGATAGCTGCGACGGGTTCCCGGCACCGGGAATGGCTGCCTGAAACCCACCGCCCGCCACCTCCCCTCAGGATGGCCGGACCGCCTGCAAACCCTTCTGCGGGGCGCTTTTGCGGCGTATAAGACACAGATGGAAAAATTCTAGCATGGGGCCCACCCTCCCCCTGAACCGGTCAAACGGTGGAATTGTTGCAATCGCGCCATGACCGAGACGGGTAGCCCGCTGGCCGGTCGGACGGATGGTGGACGCCCGGCATGGCGCGCTGCGCGCATGTGTGCGCCGTGTGCCACCCCGTGTGGAGCGGGCCCCGCTCAGTTTGCCGCCGCCTCCCCAGGCACGGCTTGCTCGGCGGACTTGTCGCCCGGCTTGCGCTCAAATCGCACGAACTCAATGCGGTCGTCGTGCGAGCCGGCAAACACCAGCGGGGCCTGGTCGTAGGCAGTCTGGCCGAACAGCGCGTCTTCGCCGATCTTCGCCAGGCCCGTGGTGAGGCCGTTGAAGTCGAACAGATCGGTATCGGCCAGGTGCGACGGCACGACGTTCTGCAGCGAAGCGAAGATGTTGTCGATGCGGCCCGGCGTCTGGCGCTCCCACTCCAGCAGCATCTCCTTGACCTTCTTGCGCTGCAGGTTTTCCTGCGAGCCGCAGAGGTTGCACGGGATGATCGGGAACTCCATCGCGCGGGCGTACGAAGCGATGTCCTTTTCCGCGCAATAGGCGAGCGGCCGGATGACGATGTGGTCGCCGTTGTCGGTGGCCAGCTTGGGCGGCATCGACTTCATCTTGCCGCCGAAGAACATGTTCAGGAAGAACGTGTTGACGATGTCGTCGCGGTGGTGGCCCAGCGCGATCTTGTTGGCGCCCAGCTCCTTGGCCGTGCGGTAGATCACGCCGCGGCGCAGGCGCGAGCACAGCGAGCACGTCGTCTTGCCCTCGGGCACCTTCTCCTTGACGATCGAATACGTGTCCGCCTCGACGATCACATACTCCACGCCCAGCTTCTTCAGGTAGTTGGGCAGCACCTCTTCCGGAAAGCCCGGCTGCTTCTGATCGAGGTTCATCGCGATCAGTTTGAAATCGACCGGCGCGCGCTTCTGCAGCGCCATCAGCACCGACAGCATCGTGTACGAATCCTTGCCGCCGGACAGGCACACGAGGATGGCGTCGCCGTCTTCAATCATGTTGAAGTCGCCGATGGCGCGGCCAACCTGCGACTGCAGTCGGGTTTCGAGGCGGTGGAAATTATTGGAAAACGTCATGGCATCTCGACCCCGCCAGCGCTGAATAATGGCCGAACAGGCGTCAAATTGTGAGGAAAATCAGCATTTTAGCGCGCACGGGGCGCCGTCTGCAGGGTCACGCGAACAGGCCTAGAATCGTTTGCCTATCTTCTGCTCGATGGAAACGAACCCAATGACGACAGCAATGCGGATTCTGGTGCTTGGCGCCGGTGGCACCGGCGGTTATTTTGGCGGGCGGCTCGCCCAGGCCGGCGCGGACGTGACGTTCCTGGTGCGCCCTGCCCGCGCGGCGCGGTTGCGCCAACACGGTCTCGTGATCCGCAGCCCGCACGGCGATGCGCAATTGCCCGTGCAGACCATCACCGCGGACCAGGCCACGGCTTGGGGCCGCGCCGACCTGGTGCTGCTGAGCTGCAAGGCCTACGACCTGGAAGACGCCATCACCGCGATCCGCCCCGTGGTCGGCGAGCGCACGGTGGTGCTGCCGGTGCTCAATGGGCTGGCGCATCTGGAACGGCTGGATGCGGCGTTTGGTGAATCGCGCGTGCTGGGTGGGCTGTGCCACATCAGTGCGACGAGTGCGCCGGACGGTGCCGTGCTGCATCTGAGCAACGGCCAGGGCCCCGCCGTGCACTCGATCACCTTTGGCGAGCGCACACCGCATGCGCCGCGCGAGCGCACCGAGGCGATTCGCGACGTGTTTGCCACGGCCAACTTTGATTCCGTGCTGGCCGAGAACGTCATGCAGGACATGTGGGAGAAATTCACGTTCCTCACTTCGCTGGCGGCAATGACGTGCCTGATGCGGGCGACGGTGGGCGAAATCGTCGCCACGGACGAGGGCGCGGCGCTGAACGAGGCGATGTTCAACGCGTGCGAGCGTGTGGCTGCGGCGTCGGGGTATCCGAATCGGCAGGCTGCGCGCGAACGGGGGCTCAATGTGCTGACGCAGGCTGGGTCGCCGCTGACGGCATCGATGCTGCGGGATCTGGAGAATGGCGCGCGGGTGGAGGCGGATCACATCGTGGGGGACATGCTGCGCCGTGGGCGGGCGTTGGGGACGGATGTTTCGCTACTGCGGGTGGCGTTTGCGCATTTGCAGGCTTATCAGCAGCGGTTGTTGCGGGCGGCTGTTTGATTGTTTTGTGTTTGTGGTTCATCCCTGGTTTCATCCCCTGCCGGGGCTGACTCACTTTCTTTGTCTTGCCAAAGAAAGTAAGCAAAGAAAGGCGCGCCCGAGATGGCGACCCCCTCCTTGGATTTTTGTCGCGGGGAGGGGAAGGAGCCAAACTCGCTGCGCTCAGACAAGGCTCCTTCCTTGATCCTCCCCGCAACAAAAATCCAAGGCACCATCTAGGGCAGGGTACGGCCACACCGGCTGAAGGCTTGCGTTGTCGATTGGGTTCCCTTTATCGTGGGTTTTGCCAACCGCCACCCAACGCCTGCATGAGCGCGGCGGAGTCTAGCAACCTGTCGGCTTGGCTCTGCACCTGTTGCAGCGTGGCTTGATCGACCTGTCGCTGGGCGTCCAGCAACGTTAGCGTGCTGATCCCGCCAGCGGCGTGGCGAGCTTGGGCAGCGCGCAGGGTCTGGTGCGCCTGGTCGGTTGCCAACGCTCGGGCCTGAAGCGTTTGGGCATCGTTGTTGACGGCGTGCAGGGCGTCGGCCACTTCTTGCAACCCTTGCAATACGGCTTGTTTGTAGGCGGCGCCGGCTGCATCGTAGGCAGCTTCGGCTTCGCGTTTTTTCGCGCGCAGGGTGCCGCCGTGGAAGATCGGCTGCGTGAGCCCTGCGCCCAGGTTCCAGATGCTCGATCCGGCGCCCAGTAGGTTGCGGAAGCTGGTGGTTTCCGAACCCAGGCCTGCGGACAACGTGATGCGCGGGAACAGGTTGGCCGTGGCCACGCCCACGTTGGCGCTGGCTTCGTGCCACATCGCTTCGGCGGCGCGAATGTCGGGGCGTCGCTGCGCGAGCGTGGATGGCAGCGACACCGGCAGCGGATCGGGCAAATGCAGCGCGTCGAGTGACGGCAACTCCGGCAAGCCGGCGCCGGGCTCGCGGCCCAGCAATACCGATAGACGGTGCCGCTGCTGCGCGGCCTGTTGCGCGAGCGGCGGCAACGTGGCGTCGGTCTGCGCGACGAGCGTGCGCTGCGAGAACGCATCGACCTGCGCGACGCCGCCCACGCTCAACCTCCGCTCGGTGATCTCCAATTGCTTGCGCTGCTCGGCCGCCAATCGCTGCGTGGTCGCGATCTGCGCATCCAGCGCGGCAATCCGCACCGCCGTCGTCACCACATTGCCTGCCAGAGACAGGCGCGCCGCCTCCAGTTCATAACGCTGCGTATCGACCTGCGCGCGCGATGCCTCCAGCGCCCGGCGCACGCCGCCAAAAATGTCCAGCGCATACGACACCGACAGCGACGCCGAATACAACGTGAACGGCCCTGGCTTGGGCGTGTTGAATCCGAACGCCTCTGGGTTGATCTGCTGACGCACCGCCGACACGGTGCCATCCACCGACGGCAACGCATAGCCGAACTGCGCCTGCGCTTCGGCCTGCGCCTGACGCAAGCGCGCCTCCGCCTGCGCGACGGACGGGCTCGCACGCAACGCCTCGTCCACCAACGCATCCAGCGCCGGCGATCGGAACAGGTGCCACCAATCGGCCGGCACGTTGGCATCGACGAGATGCTGCGCTTCGCCGCCAACAACGGGCGCGGATGCGGTTTCCCGCGACACAGGCTGCGTGGAGTAGCCGGTAGCCGCTGGCTCCGCGGGCGCCTTGAAATCGGGACCGACGGCACAGCCGCTCACAGCCAGCGCGGCAATCAACACAGCCCCAGCCGCCCGCTCACCACACCTCAACGCTCGCCCCAACGCCAACAGGTGCCCACCGACGGTTTGGCCGTACCCTGCCCTAGATGGCGCCTTGAATTTCTGTAAGCGGGCGGAAAAGAGACGGGGAACTGTCTGAGCGGAGCGAGTTTTCCCCGTCTCCGCCCGGTTACATAAATTCAAGGGGAAGTCGCCATCTCGGGCGCGCCTTTCTTTGCTTACCTTTCTTTGGCAAGACAAAGAAAGTAAGTCGGCCCCGGCAGGGGACGAAACAGGAGATGGATCACCAACACCATCACCACCGTCAGCGCGTCGAATCCACAGCGTCCACATAGCCACCTCAATCCAACGTCCTGCGATAAAACCGCAACGCCACCCCCAACACCACCACCGTAAACACCATCAACGGCCAAATGCTGGGCCATAGCTCAAACCAGCCATTGCCCTTGAGCAGGATGCCGCGCGTGAGCCGGTTGAAGTACGTCATGGGCAGCAGGTTGCCGATCACCTGCGCCCACTTGGGCATGCCCACGAACGGAAACATGAAGCCCGACAGCAGGATGTTCGGCAGGAAGTAGAAGAACGTCAGCTGCGTCGCCTGCAGCTGGTTCTGTGCGAGCGACGACAGCGTGATCCCCACCGTCAGGCTCGCCACGATAAACAGCAGCGCCGACACGTAAACCATCCACACGCTGCCGACAAACGGCACGTGGAAAACGAAGAACGCCATCAACAGAATGATCGTCACCTGCACCAGCCCGATGAAGATGTACGGCACGATCTTGCCCGTCATCACCTCCAGCGGATGCACCGGCGTGGCGAGCAGGTTTTCCATCGTGCCGCGCTCGCGCTCGCGCGTCATGGCCAGGCCCGTCATCATCACCATGGTCATCGTCAGGATGGTGCCCATCAGGCCGGGGATGATGTTGTATTGCGTGATGCCTTCCGGGTTGTACAGCTTGTGGATGCGCACATCGAATGGCGGCGCCGCACCGTTGGTGCCAGCACCTCCAGCCAGCGACGACAGCGCGCCCTTCATATCCTTGCTGACGACGCCCTGCACCAGTTGCGAGAGCGAGGCCACGGCGAGGCCGGTAGCGGCAGGGTCGGTGGCATCGGCCTCCACGAGCAGCGAGGGTTTCTCGCCGCGTACGAGCTTGCGCGTGAAGTCCGGCGGGATCGATACGACAAACTGAAGCTGCCCCTTGGCCAACGCCTCGCGCCCGGCGGTTTCGTCTGTCAGCGTGGTCGCCAGGTCGAAGTAGTCGGAGTTGCGCATGCTGGCCAGGAAGCTGCGCGTGAACTCGCTCTGGTCGGCGGCGATTACGCCGGTCAGCAGGTGCCTCGGGTCGGCGTTGATGGCAAAACCGAACAGGATCAGCTGCATGATCGGAATGCCGATCATCATCGCGAACGTCACGCGGTCGCGGCGAAGTTGCAGAAACTCCTTGAGCACCACGCTCCACCAGCGCACAAGCGAAAACCGATTGCCCTCTGGCTTCATGGCTGCGCCCCGTAATTGTCGGAGAAGCGCTTCATCATGTGGATGAACACGTCTTCGAGGCCGGTGTCGATCGGCTCGGCGCGCATACTGGATTCTCCGGCGAGCTTGCGCAGCGTGCCCTCCAGCGCTTGAGCATCCGCGCCGGTCACGTGCAGCACCGACCCAAACGCGACGGTCTGATCGACGCCGGGCTGCCCTTCCAGCTTGCGGCCCAGTTCGACCAGATTGCCGCCCGAGACCGACCACGTCGACAGGTGCTGCGCGGCGATCACTTCATCGGCGGTGCCTTGCGCGAGCAGCTCGCCATATGCGATGTAGGCAAGCTTGTGGCAGCGCTCGGCCTCGTCCATGTAGTGCGTGCTGACGAGCACCGAGATGCCCTCCGCCGCAAGCCGATGCAGCTCTTCCCAGAAGTCGCGGCGCGCTTTCGGGTCGACACCGGCGGTGGGTTCATCGAGCAGCAGCAGTTCGGGCTTGTGGAGCATGCAGGCGGCCAGCGCCAGGCGTTGCTTCCAGCCGCCCGACAGCGAGCCCGCCAGTTGCTTGGCGCGCGAGGCCAGCCCGAGATGCTCCAGCGCGTGATCAACCGCCTCGCGCCGATTGGGCATCTCGTATAGGCGCGCGACGAAATCCAGATTCTCGCGAATGGAAAGATCATCCCAATACGAGAACCGCTGCGTCATGTAGCCGACGCGCCGCTTGATCTGCGCAGACTGCTTGAGGATGTCGTAACCGAGGCACGAGCCACTGCCGCTGTCGGGCGTCAGCAGCCCGCACATCATGCGGATCGACGTGGTCTTGCCGCTGCCGTTGGGGCCGAGGAAGCCAAAGATCTCGCCGCGCGCAACCTGCATGGAGAGGTCTTTCACGACGTGCTTGTCGCCGAAGTGCTTGTTCAGGCTATGCACGTCGATTGCGTAGCCGCCATTGCCTGTGTGGTGCCGGCTGTCGGGGCTGTCAGGCCGGGCAGTGCTCATGGCAGTGTCACCTCGACGGGTTGGCCCGGGCGCAGCTTCGGGCCATCGGCCGCGGCCGGCCGCGCTTCCACCATGAAGACAAGCTTGTCGCGCGTCGTGTTGCTGTAGATGACGGGCGGCGTGTATTCGGCTTCTGTTGTGATGTACGTGACGGTGGCGTTGATATCGGCCGCGCAGCCATCGCAGTGCAGGCGCGCGGCTTGCCCCGGCTTGAGCGCACCGACCACGCCTTGTGGCACGAAGAATCGCACCTTGACGTTGGCCGGCGGCAGCATGCGCACCACGGGGCTGCCGGCGCCGACCCATTCGCCTTCGCGATACAGCGTGTCGAACACGAGGCCGCCCTGCGTAGCTTTCTGCGCTTTCTGGTCGAGTCGCCATTGGGCCTGCGCCACTGCGGCCCGCGCCGCCTCCACCTGTGCGGATTGCGCGCGAATCTGGTCATTGCGCGCCGGCAACTGGGCAATGCGCAGCTGGTTGGTCAGTTCACGCACGCGCTGCGCGTTGGTCTGCGCGCTGGAGCGGCTTGCATCGAGCTGCGATTGCGCGATGCCGCCTGCACGGAACTGCGCCTCGTCTCGCGCCAACTGCGTCGACGAGAGCTTGTCCGCCGCCACCGCCTGCGCCAGTTGCGCGCGCACCGCGTCCACTTCCGGCACACGCTTGCCGACGTTCAGGTCGGCGAGTTGCGCTTCGGCGCCTTGCAATTGCGCGGCAGCCTGCTGGCGAGCGGCAGTCTCATCCACCGATTCCAGCACGAAGAGCGGCGCACCTGCGTTGACCGTCTGCCCGCGCTGCACGCCGAGATGGTCCAGCCGCCCGCCCACCGGCGACGCCACGTAGACAAACTCACCTTCCACGTAGCCCTGGTAGGTGCGGTCGTCGTGTTTAGCGCAGCCCGCCAGCACGATTGCTGCGGCCGATGCCGCCGCCAAACACCCTGCCCTACCCATGCACAACGCTTGCCGCATGCCACCCTCCGCGGGATTCGATTGATGCGATTGACCTGCCGTGTTCGCCTACTTGCGTCCCTTGCTCTTTGGCTTAGGCTTGCGTTTCGGCTTCGCTTACTTCCCGCGGGCTTCCTCGGGCGCCGCGACGGGGCCGATGCCGTGCAGCAGCAGCGCAGCCACGTGCTGCCCGATAGCCTCGTCGCTCACCTGATCCGCCAGTGGCAGACGCCCCCACAGCGCGCGCGTCGCCAGCGGCAGCATCGCCAGGCCGATCACCGAGACCATCACCAGCGGCGGCTGCAGTGCCGCGTTCACCGCGCCCGCCGCTTGTGCGCGGGCAATGCGGTCGACCAGCAACGTGGCGCGCTCCAGCGCGATGCGCGCGAACACACGCTCACGCAGCTGGCCGCCTTCGCTGGCGATCTCCCGAATCCACAGCGTCGGAAACCAAGGCGTGGCCGTGGCCACCGTCACCATGCGCTGCGCCACGCCTGCCAAGGTCTGCGCGAGGTCGGGCAGATGCGCGTCGTCGGCGATGATTGCAAGCGCCGGGCGCGTCACTTGATCGACCAGCGGGCGGATGCGCCCCTCCACCACGGCGTCGAGCAATTGATCGCGCGACTTGAAGTGGTAATGCACCATCGGTGCCGTCACCCCAGCTTCGCGGGCGATGGCAGCAAGCGTGGTCGGCCCAACGCCGTCGCGCGCAAACAGGGTGACGGCGATGTCGAGCAGGCGGTCACGGAGGCCGTCCTGCGTTACGCCATCCTGGCGACGGGGGCGGCCCGGGCCGCGAGAAGTCGGTTCGGAGGTTGCCATGCCGCGAATATTAATTGTCTAATTAATTAATTTCAAGGCGACATGTCGCGCCTTGCAGATCGACGGGGAAGATTGCGACCGCGCGGCTAAACGCGCGCCGCCGCATCAAGCTGCGCAAGCCGCACCAGCAAGCGGTCCTGCGCTTCGCTCGGGAAGCTCGATGTGCGGCGCACGGCGAACACGGTGTTCAGGCAGCGCCGCGTCGCGATCGGGCGCACGACCTGCAGACGCCCGCGCTCCACCGCCTCCTGAACGGCATGCAGCGGCAGCACCGACCAGCCCATGCCGGCCTCCACCAAGGTGCTCACTTCTTCCAGATCGGAAACGTGATGTGCGCTGACGGTCGTCTCCGGCATGCGCCGGAACAGCGCCTTGAACCACAGCCCGTAGACCGCATCGGATTCGTCGTAGGTGACAAAGGGCAGCGCCGCGCAGTCGGCCAGCGTGCGTGGCGCAGCGTGCTCACGCAGTGCCCGGGCGCTGCAGGCCAGCACGAACTCTTCGGTATAGACAGCGTGGTGTTCAAACAGGCGCGACGTGCGCGGCGTGTAGACGAAGCCGAGATCGGCGCGGCCGGATTCGACATGGCTGAAGACCTCTTCGTCGCTGCCGAAGACGAGTTCCAGGCGCACGTCGTCGAGAAGCGGCGCCTCCGATTCGGGCGAAGGCGTCAGCAGCGCCGGCATCAGCACATAGCGTCCGAAGCTGGAGCCGCTCGCCAGCTTGAGCGACACCCGCTCCATCTCGCCGCTGTGCAAGGCGGCGCGCAGCTCATCCAGCCCGGCAAACGCATCGCGGCACCACGCACGCACCGACGTGCCGGCGCGCGTCAGCACGAGCTTGCGCCCCGAGCGCTCGAGCAGGGGCACGCCGAGCCACTGTTCCAACTGCCGCATCTGGTATGACAGCGCCGGTTGCGACACGGCGAGGCGGTCTGCCGCCCGCACGAAGCTGCCTTCGTTGGCGACGGTCAGGAAGCTATGCAGATAGCGCAGCGGCGAGTGCGACATGGCGCCTCAATTCATCAAATTTTTGGATCGAAAAACGAAAAACATTCGATTTGATTTCAAGTCTGTCAGATCGCACAATCCGCCGCAAGTGAACGACCGATCCAGGCAGGAGGCCATCATGACGACCGCAATGCAACATCCGAGCTATGCATTGGAAGACCGTTACGGCGCACGCAACTACGCGCCCTTGCCGGTCATGCTGGAACGCGGCGAAGGCGTGTGGCTGTTCGATACGGACGGACGGCGCTACCTCGACATGATGTCTGCGTACTCGGCCGTCAGCTTTGGGCATTCGCATCCGAAGCTCGTGGCCGCGCTGATAGAGCAGGCGGGCCGCCTGACGCTCACGTCGCGCGCATTCCACAACACCGAGCTGGGGCCCTTCCTGGCCGACGTCTGCCGCATCACGCGCATGGACCGCGCGCTGCCCATGAACACCGGCGCGGAAGCCGTCGAAACCGCCATCAAGGCGGCACGCAAGTGGGCGCGCGACGTAAAGGGCCTGCCGCCCGAGGCGGCCGAAATCATCGTCTTCGACAACAATTTCCACGGCCGCACGACGACCATCGTCGGGTTCTCCTCACACGATCAATATCGCTACGGATTCGGACCCTTCGCGGCGGGCTTCCGGCGCATTCCGTTCGGCGACGCTGATGCACTGCGTGCGGCGATCGGGCCCAACACGGGCGCCATCCTGATGGAGCCCGTGCAAGGCGAAGGCGGCATCGTCGAACCGCCTGCGGGCTACCTCAAGCTCGCGCGTGAAATTGCCACCCGGCACAACGTGCTCCTCGTCTGCGACGAGGTGCAAACGGGCCTAGGCCGCACCGGCGATGTGCTGGCGAGCTGGCACGAAGGCGTTGACGCCGATCTGGTGGTGCTGGGCAAGGCGCTCGGCGGCGGCATGGTGCCCGTATCGGCCATTGCCGGGCGCGAGGCGGTCATCGGCGTGTTCCACCCGGGCGACCACGGCTCCACGTTTGGCGGCAACCCGCTCGCAGCGCACATCGGACGCGCGGCACTCGGCTTGCTGATTGAAGAACAACTGCCACAGCGTGCCGCGCGCGTGGGCGCAGCGTTCATCAACGAACTGAAAACGCTGGTCGGCCACGGCGTTCGGCAGGTGCGTGGACGCGGCTTGATGATCGGCCTGCAGCTCGACGCCGACATCGATGCACACGACTTCGCCTTCGCGCTGGCCGAGCGCGGCGTGCTGACCAAGGACACCTACGGCAACGTGGTCCGCCTGACACCGCCGCTGGTCATTGGCGAGGCCGAACTGGCGCTGGCGCTGGACGCCATCCGCCAGACGCTGGCCGGCTGGCCGCGGCGCAAGGTGGCGTGACGAAGAACTCGCAAGGGGAGTGACATGACCATCATCGATCTGATCGGCGCGGCCATCGGCTGCGGTGCGCAAGACGACGGCTGCAAGGACGGCCCGCGCGCGCTGCTGGAAGCCGGCGCGCTGGGGCGATTGCAGACGCGGGACACGCATGCCGCGCTCGTGCACGACATCGAACTGGCGATGTCAGCTGGGCACAGCCGCTCAGCACGCTTGGCGGCGCTCCCAGGCGTCGCCGGCTTCTCGCGCGCGCTCGGCGATGCGACCGCGCACAGCGTGCACCAGGGGCATGTGCCCGTGGTCATCGGCGGCGATCACTCCTGTGCCATCGGCACCTGGTCAGGCGTCGCAAACGCCTTGCGGCCAAGGGGACCGCTTGGCCTGATCTGGATCGACGCCCATCTCGACAGCCACACGCCGCAGACGAGCGATTCCGGCGCCATCCACGGCATGCCGCTGGCGGCGCTGCTCGGCCACGGTGCAGCGGCCCTCACGCAGATCCGCGATGCCGCGCCGAAGCTGCTGCCGGAACACGTGGTGGTGATCGGCGCGCGCAGCTACGAGCCCGCCGAACGCGCGTTGCTTGACCTGCTTGGCGTGCGCGTCATCGACGCAACCGAAGTCGCACGCAATGGTCTGCGCGCCGTCATGGCCGACGCCATCCGCCAAGTCAAATCGGACACGGCCGCCTTTGGCGTGACACTCGATCTGGACGCCTTTGACCCCGCCGTCGCGCCGGGCGTCGGCACGCCCGAAACAGACGGGCTCACCGCGCAGGGCATGGCGCAAGCACTCGCCGCATGCGCACGCGACGCACGGTTTGCCGCATTCGAACTGGTGGAATACAACCCGCGCCACGACAAGGGCGGGATCACGGCACATCTGGCCCTGGACCTCCTGGCCAGCGTCGCAGGCGCATTGCACGCCCAGCGCCGCGAATACGCGACGGCGGCTTGAACCGCCATTAAAAAATCGGACCGCCAACACCCGCGCACAGACGGTGTGGCCGTACCCTGCCCGATGCAGCGCCTTGAATTTCTGTTGCAAGGAGGAAAAAGGAAGGGAAACTGTTTGAGCGCAGCGAGTTTTTCCCTTCCCCTCCTTGCGACATAAATTCAAGGAATCTTTCGCCGCATCGGGCGCGCCTTTCTTTGCTTACTTTCTTTGGCAAGACAAAGAAAGTGAGTCAGCCCCGGTAGGGGATGAAACAAGGGATGCACCACAAACGCCGGTGGTGCCAAGAAGAACAAGCGCTTAAGCCTGTTCCTTGATCCGAAACACCTCCACCCCCACCGACTCACAATCCGGATACACATCCGGCTTCTCCGTCGACACCCGCGCGGCCAGCACATGCGGGTGCTTGAGCATCGCCGTCAGCACGTCATCGCACAGCGTCTCCTGCAGATGGATATGGCCTTGCGCCATGCGCCGCGCCACGGTCTCGCGCATGAAGTCGTAATCCACCACTTCATGCAGCTTGTCTTCCGTGGGCGACGAATGCTCCAGCGGCACGTACAGCTCGATGTTGATCAGGACGCGCTGCTCGCCCTTTTTCTCGAATTCATGCACGCCGATGTTGATCTGCACTTCGTAGTTGCGCAGGAACATGCGGCGGCAGTGCGACAGGCGCGGGTGGGATAGCAGGGAAAGCATGGGAGCGTCCGGGGGAGGAGTTGTTTATTCAGTCAGGAACATCACGTCGCGTGCCAGCGGCATCAGGTGCTGGCCTCCGTCGACGAACAGCGTGGTGCCGGTGACGGCGCGGGCGGTGGCGAGGTAGCACACCGCCTCGGCAATGTCTTCCGGCGTGGACGACTGGCCCAGCGGCGTCATCTGGTGCGCGCGTGCAAACCCGCCTTGCGACTGGTCGCCCGACACCATCGTGATGCCCGGCGCCACGCCCACCACGCGCAGCGCGGGCGCCAGCGCCTGCGCAAGCTGCATCGTGGCGGTCGACAGCGCCGCCTTCGACAACGTGTAAGAGAGGAAATCCGGGTTCAGGTTATCGAGCTTCTGGTCGAGCAGATTGATGACGACGCCGCGGTGCTCGGCGCCATCGGCAGTCAGCGCACGGTGCAGCTCGCGCGACAGCAGCAGCGGCGCCGCCACGTTGGTGCGCATGTGCGTATCGAGCGACGCATAGCTGAAGCTGGTCGCGACGTCGTACTGGAACAGCGACGCGTTGTTGACCAGGCAGGTGGGCGTACCCAGTGCAGCGCTGCAATCGGCGATCAGGCGACCGGCGGCGGCTTCGTCCGAGAGGTCGGCCTGCAGCACGGCGGCGCGGCGGCCCATGGCGGTGATCTCCGCGGCCACGGCGTCGGCCTCGGCGCGCGAGCGGTGGCAATGCACTGCCACATCCCAGCCGTGGCGGGCCAGGGCCAGGGCAATGACGCGCCCCACGCGACGGCCTGCGCCTGTGACGAGAGCGATGCGCCGCTGTGTAGCGGATTCTGCGGTCGATTCCGCAGTTGACTGGTTGAGCGTCTGCGCCATTGTTTACAATTCGCCGATGAGCAAAACCGTGAGTTTACCGCTTCCCAACGAGGCGGCGCAGGCGCAGTCCGCGCACCTGTTCGCCGTGATCGCCGACGCCATTGCGGCCGCCGGCGGCTGGCTTCCGTTCGACCGCTACATGGAACTGGCGCTTTACGCGCCCGGCCTGGGCTATTACAGCGGCGGCGCGGCCAAATTCGGCCGCCGCGTGGAGGACGGCGGCGACTTCATCACCGCGCCCGAACTGACGCCGATCTTCGGCCGCACCGTGGCGCACCAGCTCGCGCAGGTGCTGCAGGCATTGCCCGAAGGCCAGCGCCACGTGCTGGAATTTGGCGCCGGCACCGGCAAGTTGGCCGCCGACATCCTTATCGAATTGGATGCGCTGAGCGTGCGGCCTGACAGCTACGGCATCGTCGAACTCTCCGGCGAGCTGCGCCAGCGCCAGCAGGAGCGTCTGACTGCGCTCGGCCCCGAGCTGGGCGCCCTCGCGCGGTGGCATGACACGTTGCCCGCGCCGTTCACCGGCGTGATGATCGGTAATGAAGTGCTCGATGCGATGCCCGTGTCGCTGTGGGCGCGGCGCGGCGGCATGTGGCACCAGCGCGGCGTGATGCTAGATGCGGAGCACGGCCTGCAATGGGAAGACCGGCTTGTTGATCCGTCAGAGGTCCCAGCCAAGCTGGCCGCCCTGCCCGGCACGGATGATTTCGTTACCGAATCGCATGAGGCCGCCGAGGGCTTCATCCGCAGCACCGGCGCAGCGCTAGAACGCGGCTTGCTGCTGCTGATCGACTACGGTTTCCCGGCTGCCGAGTACTACCACGCGCACCGCGCCAACGGCACGCTCATGTGCCACTACCGCCAGCACGCGCATGACGATCCGTTCTGGCTGCCAGGCCTGCAGGACATCACCGCGCACGTCGATTTTTCGGGGATTGCCCAGGCGGGACAGGAAGCCGGGCTGGAACTGCTCGGCTACACGAGCCAGGCGCGCTTTCTGTTGAGCGCCGGTGTGGGTGAGCTGCTGATGACACTTGATCCGTCCGATCCGATGCAGTTTCTGCCGGCGGCCAATGCCGTGCAGAAACTGCTGTCGGAAGCAGAAATGGGCGAGCTGTTCAAGGCCATCGCGCTGGGCAAAGGCATCGATGCAGCACTGCCGCTGACCGGCTTTGCCGATGCCGACCGCTCGAACCGCTTGGGTTAGACGATCAGGCTGACGCGGCCTTGGCCGCTTTGGCCTCCAAGGCGCGTTCGTTCTGCTCGGCTTCGTAGCGGCCGATCGTGCCGCGCATCCACCACAGCAGCGCAAGGCCCGGGAAGGCAAACACCACGGTCATCAGATAGAACGCGGGCCAGCCGTAGGCTTCCACGAGGTAGCCCGAGGTGGGCCCAACGTACACGCGGCCGATGGAAGCCAGCGCTGACAGCAACGCATACTGCGTCGCCGAGAACGACCGGTTGCACAGCGCCATCAGCAACGCCACAAAGGCCGCCGTTCCCATGCCGCCGCAGATGTTCTCGATGCCGATGGCCACCGCCATCGTCCACAGGTGCTGCGGCGTCACGGCCAGCACCCAGTAGCCCAGGTTCGACACCGCCTGCAGCACGCCAAAAAGCAGCAGCGCTCGCACCAGCCCGAGCCGCACCATCAGCGTGCCGCCATACAGTGCGCCCACGATGGTGGCGGCCAAGCCGAGTGTCTTGTTGACGATGCCAACCTCGCCGGCGGAAAAGCCGACGCCGCGGATCAGGAACGTGGTGGACAGGCTGCCCGCAAACGCGTCGCCCAGCTTGTAGAGCACGATCAGCCCCAGCAGCGCCCAGGCGCCACGGCGGGAGAAGAAGTCTCGCAGCGGCCCCACCACGGCTTCCTGCAGGCTGCGCGGTGGGCGAGCCGACACCTCCGGCTCGGGCGACCACAGCGTCGTGATGATGCCCAGCGCCATCAGCCCGGCCATCAGCAGATACATGTTGCTCCAGCCCATCACGCGATCGGCCAGATACAGCGCCAGGCCACCCGACACCAGCATCGCCAGCCGGTAGCCAAGCACCTTCACGGCCGCGCCGACGCCGCGCTCGCTCGTATGCAGCACATCGGTGCTGTAGGCATCGAAGACGATGTCCTGCGACGCGGATAAAAACGCCACCAGCACCGCCAGCCCAGCCAGCGCCCAGAGCGCGGCATGCGGCGGCGTGAAGCCCATGGCCGCAATCGACGCTACCAGCCCGGCCTGCGTCAGCACCAGCCAGCCGCGCCGGCGGCCCATCAATGGCGGTGTGAAGCGGTCCATCAGCGGCGCCCACAGGAACTTGAAGATGTACGCCTGCCCCACCAGCGAGAACAACCCGATGGTGCGGATATCCAGCCCTTCCACCGTCATCCAGGCCTGCAGCGTGCCCGAGGTGAGCGCCAGCGGCAGGCCGGAGGCAAAGCCCAGCAACAACATGGCGCCGATGCGGCGGTTGCGAAAAATATCGAGGTAATCGTGGAAGGTCATGCGGCGGGCCGGTGGCGAAGGCGAATGCGGGTTGCCACGTAGCGTGGCGCGCGGCGTTGGCCGATATTATGTCGCACGGATCCGTCCCCTCACCTATATGCCCCGTGTCACACGCTCCCTGCTGACCGCAATCGGCCTCGCGCTATCTGCGTGGGCAACCGCCATGGACGGCCCGCTGCCCGTACCCGCCGACGGCGTGAAGCTGGAAGCGCCCACCACCACATCGCCCAACATCCGGCTCGTCATTCCGGCCGAGGAAATCGATAAGCGCGCGCTGGCCGAATATCAGGGGATCATCGACAACGCGGCCCACGAAGGCGCGCTGGCGCCCGACAACGTGCCGGATCTGATCCGCATCCGCGGCATCGTCAAACGGCTCACACCTCAGGCACCGCGCTGGAACCCCGACGCCACGCATTGGCAGTGGGACGTCAACTTGATCGGCTCGTCGCAGGTGAACGCGTTCTGCATGCCCGGCGGCAAGATCGCCGTGTTTTCGGGTCTCCTCGAACAGTTCAAGCTGACGGACGACGAACTCGCCATGGCGCTCGGCCACGAGATCGCCCACGCCTTGCGCGAGCATGCCCGCGCCCGCGCCGGCCAGCGCGAGATCACCAACCTGGGCGCCAACGTCATCTCGCAATTGTTCGGCTTCGGCAACCGGGGCGATACGGACCTGGGTGAAGGCGCCAAGATGCACCTGCTGGCCTTCTCGCGGGCGGAGGAAACCGAGGCCGACCTGGTCGGCATGGACATCGCCTCCCGCGCCGGCTACGACCCGCGCGCCGCGCTCACGCTGTGGCAAAAAATGGGATCGATCGGCGGGACGGAGCAAAAGCAGTTTCTGTCGACGCACCCGTCGGGACGCACGCGCATGGCCGTGCTGTCGCGCCATTTGCCCGAAACGCTCACGCTGTTTGCCGACGCCCGACATATGACGATGGCGAAACTGCCGGAATATCGATCGAACATGCAATATCTGGGCGCCGCACCTGTTGATAATGGCGATGAGGCGCCGATGCGGCCGATGCGGCGGCGGTAATAATGGCTAGGTAATTGGCGCATTGATGTCTGATCAGTCACCGGTTCCATCAAGATGCGCTGGAAAGTCACATCGGTAGCTGGTTTTGCGCACAGCATATCGTGCAGCCCCCCAAAAAAATCTCGTCGATGTGCGAGGTTTCTTGTCTGCGCGGCCGGATGCGGCAGCAGCAGCCCCAGCAGGACGCCACCGGCACGAACGCCGCCGTCGACACCCGCCATCCACAACGTGCTGGCGCCGTCAGCCGATCCGCAGCCAGCCGAAACAACCCCGTAAGCAGACGGGTCGCGCAACCGGCCATTCCTCTTTACGATGGCTGCTCACTTGCGCGTGTGCGGCGCCAACCTGGAGGAACCCGTGAGTCTGACCATCCTGTGTGTGCTGGTGATCGTGGCAACGGTGTGCGCAGCACGCGGCCGACGTCGGGCTGCGCGCGGGCTGGCGGTGTTCTCCGGTGTGCTGGTGATCGCGATCGGCTGCGGGCCGGTGCCCGCGTGGCTGCTCGATTCGCTGGAAAAGCCGTTCGAGAACGAGCCCCATGTCCAATGGGGCGCGCGCAACGCCATCGTGCTACTGGGCGCGGGCACATTCCGCGTGGGCGACTCGGTCGAGCCGGGGCTGTTCTCGTATCCGCGGCTGGTGGAAACCACACAGCTGTACCAGGCGTGCCGCAAGTCAGATGGCGATTGCAAGGTCCTCGTCAGCGGCGGCGATGCACGTCACCATGGCTCGCCGGAAGCCACCGTGTATCAGCGCGAGCTTGTCAGGCTGGGCGTCGCCAAGGACGACGTGCTCATGGAGCCCCAGAGCATGAACACGTGGCAGAACGCGCAGTTCTCGCGCACGGTGCTGGCGCAATACGCGCCGGACCGCACGGTGCTGGTGTCGTCGGCCATCCATCTGCGGCGCAGCCTGCTGTATTTCACGCACTTCGGCATGGCGCCGATTCCGGTGCGCGCCGACGATCTGCAGGCCGCGGCGTCGCCCTTGCCGATGGCATACAACTTTGCGCTGACCGATTTCGCACTGCACGAGTGGATCGGCATCGCGCGCTATCACATGTACAACGCGCTGGGCTGGAACCCTGGGCGCATCAACCCCGGTGACGCCTGATTCGGCGGCCCTGTGCCGGGCATTCGAAGTGGTGCTCTAGTGCTTCCGGAGGGGAGCAAAATTCCGGCGCCGACCTATACTTTGTGCATTGCAACATCCGGGCATCGCAATGCGCCATCTCGGCCGTATTGAAGCTCACCGCCTCATCGCCATTGGCAAGCTCGCTTGCCACCACCCGCCCACCGGGCGCGGCCATCCCTGACGGGAATCGCTGACGATTCCTGCGCCAGCAAGTGGGCCGCTGCGTAAGCAGCGCCCACCCCGCCAGCCACACCTCAGAAGCAATCCAACAAGCAAGGGGAACCCTCATGCCTCAAGTCACGGCAAGCAAGCTGCCGGTCAAACTGCTCGCGCTCGTCTTCGGCGCCGTCGCGGCGCTGGTGATCGGGCGGACTTTCCTGCTGAACTGGCAGATCATTCCGCCCGGCTACACGGGCATCAAGATCAACCGGCTCGTCGATCGCGGCATCACGCATGAAAACGTCGTCACCGGGTTCGTGTTCTACAACCCCGTGCAGACCGCGATCATTCAGTACCCGACTTACGTGCAGCGCGTGATCTGGACGCAAGACGTGAACGAAGGCCGCGCGCTCAACGAAGAACTGACGTTCAACACGAAGGACGCCGTGCCCGTCAACGTGGACGTGGCCGTCTCGTACCAACTCGATCGCGAGAAGGTGCCGGCCTTCTACACCAACTTCCGCGCCGATCGCATCGAGACGTTCACGCACGGCTATCTGCGCGACACCGCGCGCAACGTGATCGTCGCCATGGGCTCGGAATACAACTTTGACGACGTGAACGGCGGCAAGAAGGAAGAGTTTGTCGCGCGGCTGACCAAGGAGCTGGACACGCGGCTCGCACCGCTGGGCGTGTCGATCAAGCAGTTCGGCATCGTCGGCTCGCTGCGCCCGCCGCGTGCGCTGCTCGATGCAGTGAGCGCCAAGACCAAAGCCATCCAAGACGCGATCCGCACTGAAAATGAAGTGCGCTCCGCCCAGGCCGAGGCCAAGAAGAAAGTGGCGATTGCCGAAGGCGAAGCCGCTGCCAACCATGCGCTCGCCTCGTCGCTGGATGACCGGCTGCTCGCCTGGGAACGCTTGAAGCTCGAACGTGCCGCCATCGAGAAATGGAACGGCGTGACGCCGAGCGTGATGGCTGGCGGCAACGGCGGCGGCATGTTTTTCAACATCCCGGCGGGGGCGCAGAGCAAGTAAGCCCCGGGTCGTCAAAACGGCCAAAGAAAAACGCGCCCGAAGGCGCGTTTTTCGTTTCCGCTCAGGCGGCGATCAGCTCGCGAAACCCGGCGCGGCTTCGCGCACGGTGTGCTCGGCGCCTGCTGCGGGAACCGGCGCTTCCACATGCAGGCTGGTCGCTTCATCCAAGCCCAGGTGCACGTTCATGCATTGCACCGCCGCACCGGCTGCGCCCTTGCCCAGGTTGTCCAGACGCGCGGTGACGACCATGCGCTCGTCCGAACCGAACACGAACAGGTCGGCGCGGTTGGTGTCGTTGGCGCCCTGCACGTCGAAGAAGCCGTTGTCGAGCGTCGCAACGTTGTCAGCCGGCGCCACGCGGATGAACTGCTCGCCCTGGTAGTAATCGGCCAGCACGCGGGCGATGTCCGTCGGGCTCACCTTGCGCGCCAGGTGCTGCGGGTGCAGGCCGATCGTCACGGCCAGGCCCTTGAGGAAGTTGCCGACCACCGGCGTGAAGATCGGCGCGAGGCTCAGGCGGCTCTGCACGCGCATCTCCGGCAGGTGCTTGTGCGCCAAGGCCAGCGCGTACGGACGCGGGCTGTCGAGCTTGGGGTTATTGGCGGCCAGGTAGTCGGCAATCATCTGCTTGCCGCCGCCGCTGTAGCCGGTGAGCGAGAACGCCGTGACCGGGTAGTCGGCCGGGACGATGCCTGCATCCACCAGCGGGCGCATCAGCAGCACGAACGCGCTGGCGTGGCAGCCCGGCACGGCGATGCGCTTGGTGTTGCGCAGGCGCTCGCGCTGGCCCTGGGCCAGTTCGGGCAGGCCGTAGACCCAGTCGTCCGACGTGCGGAACGCGGTGCTGGCGTCGATGATGCAGGTGTTCGGGTTGTTGACCAGCGAGACGGCCTCGCGCGAGGCGACGTCCGGCAGGCACAGGAATGCGACATCGGCGGCATTCAGGAATTTGGCGCGCTCGGCTGAATCCTTGCGCTTGTCTTCGGCGATGCGCAGCAGCTCGATATCGTCGCGCTGCGACAGATAATCGAGCAGGCGAAGGCCGGTGGTGCCTTCCTGACCGTCGACGAAAACCTTGAATGCCATGGTGATCTCGCTAAAAAACTGGGGGCCAAAGACAACGCCGGCAAGCGGTGCCGGCGCGTGAGGTTTGCATTGTAGCGGCTGACGAAGACAATTCCGCGGCAGCGCCATGAAGTGCTTTTTGTGTCGCTTACCAGTGCGCCTTCGTGTCGTAATCAATGGTCAGCGGCGCGTGGTCGCTGAACTTGATGTCCTTGAAGATCGAAGCGCGGCGTGCGGTGGCGGCAATGCCCGGCGTGGCGATCTGGTAATCGATCCGCCACCCGACGTTCTTCGCGTATGCCTGGCCGCGGTTGCTCCACCACGTGTACTGCTCGGGGCGCTGGTCGAGCGTGCGGAACACGTCCACGTAGCCGACCTCATCGAAGAGCTTGGTCAGCCACGCGCGCTCTTCGGGCAGGCAGCCGGAGTTCTTCTGGTTGCCCTTCCAGTTCTTGATGTCGATTTCCTTGTGGACGATGTTGACGTCGCCGCACAGCACGACCTCGCGGCCCTTTTCGTGGCGCAGGTCCTTGAGGTGCTCCATGAACAGGTCCATGAAGCGGAACTTGGCCTGCTGACGCTCTTCGCCGCTGGAGCCCGACGGCACGTAGACCGAGATGACCGACAGCTTGCCGTAGCGGGCCTCGACGTAGCGGCCTTCGGCATCGAACTCGCCGTTATCGAAGCCGACGATGACTTCGTCGGGCTTGTGGCGCGTGTACAGGCCCGCGCCGCTGTAGCCTTTCTTTACCGCGTGCTGGAACACGCCGTGATAGCCGTGCGGCGCCAGAAATTCCGGAGTCATGTCGTCTTGCGCGCATTTCAGTTCCTGCACGCAGACGAAATCGGCGTCCTGCTTGCCCATCCAATCAAAAAAGCCTTTGCTGGCAGCGGAGCGAACGCCGTTGAGGTTGGCGGAAATGATGCGTAACATGGCGGGACTTTTTTGCGGACCAGAGAAAAAAAGATGAGCCAAAACAGCGAGTTGCGCCAATCCTTCATCCGCTTTGCGGTGGAAGCCGGCGTGCTGTCGTTCGGGGAATTCGTGACCAAGGCGGGGCGGACGTCGCCCTATTTCTTTAACGCCGGCAAGTTCGCAGACGGCGCCCTGCTGGGCCAAGTCGCGCAATTCTATGCGAAAACCCTGCTGGACTCGGGTGTCGAGTTCGACATGCTGTTCGGGCCGGCCTACAAGGGCATCACGCTGGCGTCGGCCACCGCCGTAGCCTTGGCGGGCCTGGGCCGGAATGTGGGCTTTGCGTACAACCGCAAGGAAGCCAAGGACCACGGCGAAGGCGGCAGCCTGGTCGGCGCGAAGCTGCAGGGCCGGGTGGTGATCGTCGATGACGTGATCTCTGCCGGCACCTCGGTGCGCGAGTCCGTCGAGCTGATTCGCGCCGCCGGCGCGACGCCGGCTGCCGTGCTGATCCTGATGGATCGGATGGAGCGCAGCGGCAACGCCGTGGATATCGGCGAGCGCTCTGCGGTGCAGGATGTGCAGGCGCAGTACGGCATGCCGGTGGTGTCGATTGCGAATCTGGATGATTTGCTGGGGTATCTGGATAACGCGGGCGACCCGGCGCTGGCTGGGTATCGGGAAAAGGCTGCTGCTTATCGGGATAAGTACGGCGTTAGCGCGATCTGAGTTTTTGCCGCGTTAAAAAACCCCGGTGGATGTTGTTCGCCGGGGTTTTCTTTTTTGTGGCTCATCCTCCTGCCGCAGCCGATGCGAGGGATGCACCATCAGCGCAAGAGCCGCAAACCACCACCCTATTCGATCTTCAACCCCAAGAACGCCGGATTCCCCACCGGATATTCCGGCTGCAACCGCTCCATCACCTGCAGCAGAATCTCCGCCACCATCAGGCTGCGATGCGACTTGGAGTTCGCCGGAATGATGTGCCACGGCGCGTGCGGGGTGGCTGTGGCATTGATCGCGTCTTCGTAGGCGGCCATGTAGTCTTCCCAGAACTTGCGTTCTTCAATGTCCGCCATCCCGAGCTTCCAGTGCTTCTGCGGATCGTCGATACGCATCTGCAGCCGATCGCGCTGCTCCTCCTTGGAGATATGTAAAAAGCATTTGACGATGGTGGTACCGGTCTCGGTCAGCATCTGCTCGAAAGCATTGATGTGAGCGTAGCGGCGCTTGCTCTCGGCGGCATCGATGTCTCCATGCACGCGGGTGACGAGCACATCTTCGTAATGGCTGCGATTGAAGATGACGATCTCGCCTGCGGCCGGCACCTCCGCATGGATCCGCCACAGGAAGTCATGCGCCAACTCCAGCGGCGTGGGCACCTTGAAGCCCACCACGCGCAGGCCGAGCGGGTCGAGCGCACGGAATACGGTGCGTACGGTGCCATCCTTGCCCGCAGTATCCATGCCCTGCAGCACGACCAGCAGCTTGCGGCGGTGCTCGGCATAGAAGATGTCCTGCAGCGCCTCAATGCGCGCAGACAGTTCGGCCAGCCGCGCCAGGTCACCCGCCTTGCTGCCCGTGGTGCACGGTTTGGCGGCAGGATCGAACTTGGCGATCTTGAACTTGCTGCTGCCGTCGAAATACCAGTCGTCGATGGGGTTCTTGCCGTTGGATGCCACGGTGTCTCCTTGTTGTTCAGACAGGCGAATGGGCAGTTCCCGCGCGCCTAGTGGGCAGCGGTCAGCTTGAGCGCATCCAGATCCAGCGTGCCTTCAAACACGGTCGTGGCGGGGCCCGTCATCATGACCGGCTGGCCATCGCCCGCCCACGCGATGGTCAGGTCACCGCCATGCGTGGCCACCTTGACGGGTGAATCGAGCAGGCCGCGGCGGATGCCAGCCACCACCGCTGCGCACGCGCCGGTGCCACAGGCGAGCGTCTCGCCCGCGCCGCGCTCGTACACACGCAGGCGCACGGAATGGCGATCGAGGATCTGCATGAAGCCCGCATTCACGCGACGCGGAAACACGGCATGCGATTCGATCAGCGGGCCATCTTCCAGCACGGGGAAGGCTTCCGTATCGTCGACAATCTGCACGGCGTGCGGATTGCCCATCGACACGGTCGACAGCCATTCGGTCCGGCCGTTGATCTGCAGCGCGTGCTGCGTGTCGTCGCCTTGGGTGCGGGTGGGCAGGCCTTCAGGCAGGAACGGCAGGCGCGCCGCCTCGAACACCGGTGCGCCCATGTCGACTGTGACCTGGCCGTCGTCCTGCATCGTCAGCGTGGCGATGCCGTTCATGACTTCCACACGCACGGTGCGTTTGTCGGTCAAACCGCGGTCGGTGACGAACTTGACGAAGCAACGTGCGCCGTTACCGCAGTGCTCCACCTCGCCGCCGTCGTGGTTGAAGATGCGGTAACGGAAGTCGACATCGGGCCGTGTCGAACGCTCGACCAGCAGGAGCTGGTCCGCCCCCACGCCGAAGTGGCGGTCGGCAATGGCAGCCCATTGCTCGGGCGTGAAGTCGATCGGGGTCTGGATGCCGTCGAGCACGACAAAGTCGTTGCCCGCGCCGTGCATCTTGGTGAAGTGCAGTTTCATGGCTGGCCGCACAGATGCGGCGATGAGCGTTCGGAAAACACCCATTCTAAAGGGAGCCGGCCGGGGTTGCCGCGGGCCGGCTCCCCGCATCAATAAATGCCCGGCATGCCCTCGGGACGGTGCTTGAAGCGCTTGTGCACCCAGTAGTACTCGGTGATGCGCGGGCGTATCGCGTCTTCAAAGAAGGCGTTCATGCGGCGCGTGTCGGCGGTCAGATCGCCGGTGGGGTAGTTCTCCCACGCGGGCAGGATGCGCAGCGCGTAGCCCTCGTAGTTGGGCAGGATCTCGGTGTACATCGGCACGACCTTGGCACCGGTCATCGATGCCATGCGCGGGATGGCGTTGAGCGTGAGCGCCGGCACACCAAAGAACGGCACGAACTCCGAGTCGCGCTCGCCGAAATCCATGTCGGAGATGAGCTGCAGCGCCTCGCCGCGCTTGATGGTGCGCATGATCTGGCGGATGTTTTCGTTGCGCGACACCATGGTCGCGCCAAAGCGGCTGCGCAGCGCCTTGATGGCGTCATCGAGCACCGGGTTGGCCATGCGCGTGTACAGCGAGCAGCCGGCGTTGCCGACGTGCTTGCGCAGGTAGTCGGTGAGCGCCAGCGCGCCGATCTCCACGCCCGACAGATGCAGCGTGACGAGAATGTGCGGCTGGCCGTGCAGCGCCGGCAGATTGGCCTGGTCGTCGATCTTCACCACGTGCATCAGGCGCTTTTCCGATGCGAACCACGCAAACGAGCGCTCGGCAAAGCTGCGGAAGACCTTGCGAAAGACTTCGTGCGCCATGGCTTCGCGCTCGGCTTCGGACTTCTCGGGAAAGCACGCGCGCAAGTTGGCCAGCACCACGCGGCGGCGGCCACTGGGAATGCGGTACAGCAACCCGCCCAGCCCTTCGCCAAAACGTGCGACAAAACCGTACGGCAGGAAGGACAGCAGCCACAAGAAGCCGAGTCCGAGTTTGGCAGAGAAACGTTCCATAAAGGCAGCAGTGTCAGGCAGCGGGCGGAGCGTCCGCGCCCTTGGGGTGCTTGTAGCGGTTATAGCCCCAGAGATATTGCGTCGGCGCCACGGCAATCAACCGTTCGACGGCGGCATTGATGCGGGTGGCGGCCTGCGTTGCGTCTTCGGGCAGATCGCCAATCTCCTCCAAGTGCAGGCGATAGCCTGCGCCGCGCGGCAGCCGCTCGGCAAACAATGCCACCACGGGCGCACCTGTGAGCCGATGCAAACGGTGCACCAGCGTCATCGTATAGGCGGGCTTGCCGAAGAACGGCGCCCATACGCCTTCGCCGGCGGTGGGGGTCTGGTCGGGCAGGATGCCGACGGCCTCGCCGCGCTTGAGTGCGCGCACCAGCATGCGCACGCCACGCGGGTCTGCTGGTGCCATCTGCATGTTCGGTCCCGCCCGCATGGTTTCAATCCAGCCGCGCAGGCTTGCCTTGCGCGGCGGCTTGAATAGCGAGGTGACGGGGTGCTCACGCGCATAGGCCTGCGGCAGCACTTCAAAGCAGCCCAGGTGCGGCGTCAGGAAGATCAGGCCGCGCCCATCTGCAAGCGCGCGCTCGACGACCGTCCGGCACACGTCGAACAGGTGAGGGGCGACGTCCGCCCCGTTCTTGCGCACCCAGAAGTAGGGCATCTCGAACACCATGCGGCCGGCGGATCGCCCAGCCTCCTTGAGCATGGCGGGCGTGACGTCGGGATAGGCGTGGCGGAAGTTGGTAATGAGCCGGTCGTGATAGCGGCCGGGCACCTTGGCCGCCAGCGCCCCCAGCCAGCCGCCCAGCGCCTGCAGCGCGGATAGGGGCAAGCGTGAAAACAGCCAGAACAGGAAGGTCATGCGTGCGGTCGCAGCAATGTGTTGGTCGCAGTCGACAGGGGGGCAGGGTCTTGACAGGCCTTGCTGCGGCCCCGAAAAGTGCCGCGTATAATAGCGCGATTCGCCGAGTTAACTGACAACTTGCGGGGCGAATCCTTGCTTGGCCACAAACCTCGGCAAGGTTGCTAAATACCGCTAAAGCGTCGCCGGCCGTGGCTCAACGGATTGGCAACGTGATAGCCAATCTGGAGCTAACAGCCGTGTCAAACGACTTCCTCTTCACCTCGGAGTCGGTCTCCGAGGGCCATCCCGACAAGGTCGCCGACCAGATTTCCGACGCCATCCTGGACGCCATCCTCGCCCAGGACAAATATGCGCGCGTCGCAGCAGAAACGCTGTGCAACACCGGCCTGGTGGTGCTCGCGGGTGAAATCACCACGACGGCCAACGTCGACTACATCCACGTTGCGCGCGAAACCATCAAGCGCATCGGCTACGACAACACCGAATACGGCATCGACTACAAGGGCTGTGCCGTCCTCGTCGCTTACGACAAGCAATCGCCGGATATTGCCCAGGGCGTCGACCGCGCATCGGACGACTACCTCAACCAGGGCGCCGGCGACCAGGGCCTGATGTTCGGCTACGCGTGCGATGAAACGCCCGAGCTGATGCCCTTCCCGATCTACTACGCGCACCGCCTGGTCGAGCGCCAGTCGCAACTGCGCCGCGACGGCCGCCTGCCCTGGCTGCGTCCGGACGCCAAGTCGCAGGTGACGGTGCGTTATGTGGATGGCAAGCCCCACAGCGTCGATACCGTGGTGCTGTCCACCCAGCACGCGCCGGAAATGTCGCAAGAGGCCATCCGCGAAGCCGTGATCGAAGAGATCATCAAGCCGGTGCTCCCGTCGCACATGCTGGCCGAGACCAAGTACCTGGTGAACCCGACCGGCCGCTTCGTCATCGGCGGCCCGCAAGGCGACTGCGGCCTGACCGGCCGCAAGATCATCGTCGACACGTACGGCGGCGCCGCCCCGCACGGCGGCGGTGCGTTCTCGGGCAAGGACCCGTCGAAGGTCGACCGCTCGGCGGCGTATGCCGCGCGCTACGTGGCCAAGAACGTGGTGGCTGCCGGTCTGGCGCGCCAGTGCCAGGTGCAGGTGAGCTACGCGATTGGCGTCGCACGCCCGATCAACATCACGGTGTACACGGAAGGCACGGGCGTGATCCCGGACGAGCAGATCGCCAAGCTCGTGCAGGAGCACTTCGACCTGCGCCCGAAGGGCATTGTGCAGATGCTGGACCTGCTGCGCCCGGTCTACGAAAAGACCGCCGCATACGGCCACTTCGGCCGCGAAGAGCCCGAGTTCAGCTGGGAAGCCACCGACAAGGCCCTGCTGCTGCGCGAAGCGGCCGGCCTGGCCGGCGAGCCGGCCAAGGCGTTTGCCTGAGGCCACCCTGCTGCAGACAAGAAACCGCCTCTCGGGGCGGTTTTTTGTTGCGTGCTTGGTAATACCGCGCTCACGGCATCTTGCTGAGAATGCCGTTCATCTCATCTGCGGAAAACGCCCTCAGCGTCTGCGAACGGACATTGCCCGCCGCGGCCAGCGCCAGCCCGAAGGCCGTCATGGCGGCATCGTCCGGGCCCTCGCAGATCACGGCGAGGTCGTACTGGCCCAGCGTCCAGTAGATCGCCTTCATGTCGATGCCGGCCGCCTTGGCCAGTTCGCGGGCCGCAGCCGCCCGCTTGGTGGTGTCTTTCACGCTGCGGATGCCCTGGTCGGTAAAGTTCAGCAGGGCCAGAAAGGTTGCCATGGTGCATCTCCTGATCGGCGGGAGTCGGAGGGAAGCCGCATCGCGCGCCGCCGAAACGCGCGGGAGGTGCTTTCGTGCAATGTGCACGCCAGGCAAGCTGGCAGGCCGCATTGCGGCAACATCGCGCCCACACCGGTCCGTTCCAGCCCGTGCAGTGCCCCGGATGGTTTCAGATGCGATACACCGCCGCTGACAAGCGCCCATTGCGCAACTTCGGTCAGGCACGGCGGTATCACGCGCGCTAACGTAGCGCCACCCAGGAGCCCAACCTGACCACCGCCACCGACCGCTACCTCGCCCGCTTCCGCGCCGTGCTCGCCCACATCGACGCGCATCTGGAAGACACGCTCGACGTGGACGGGCTGGCCGAAGTGGCAACGTTTTCCAGCTACCACTTCCACCGCCAGTTCTCGTTGCTGTTCGGCGTGAACGTCGGGCGCTATGTGCAGTTGCTACGCCTGAAGCGCGCTGCGCATCAACTCGCCTATCGCGACGAAGCGCGCATCACCGACATCGCACTGGCGTGCGGGTACGAAGGGCCGGAGGCATTTGCGCGGGCGTTCCGCAGGCAGTCGGGACAATCTCCGTCGGCATTTCGGGCGGCGCCGCAGTGGGCGTCCTGGGCGACCGATCTACAGGCGCTGCGCGCCCTCAGGAGCCAACACATGCCCGCACAACCGCAAACCCTATCCGTTGAGATCGTCGAGCGCGAGGCCGTCGCGGTCGCCGCCATCGAGCACCGCGGTGACCCAGCACGCCTGGGCGAGACCCTTCGCAGGTTCATCGCCTGGCGCCGCGAGCATCGGCTGCACCCGAGCGTTTCGGCCACGTACAACGTCGTCTACGACAATCCCGACGATGTGCCGCCCGAGGCGTTCCGCATGGACATCTGCGCGGCCACGTTCGCGCCGATCGCCCCCAATGCAGCGGGCGTAGCGGGCAAGACGCTGGCGGGCGGCCGCTACGCCGTGCTGCGCCACACGGGCTCCGACGACACGCTCGGCCAGAGCGTTGCGTACCTGTATGCCGACTGGCTGCCCGCCAGCGGCGAGGAATTGCGCGACGCGCCGCTGCTGTTCCAGCGCGTGCGCTTTTACCCCGACGTGCCCGAGCACGAAGCCGTGACGGACGTGCTGCTGCCGCTCAGGTGAACGTTCAGGCGTCCAGGTGAACCTGGATGCCGGTGGCCGTGTAGATGGCCGTGGCCTGGAAGCCGTCCACCACCACCGTCGAGAACTGGCGGTTGCTGCCCGCGCCATCCACCACGGCGATGGTGTCGCCCACCTTGGGCGTGTAGCCGTTCACGAACTTCAGGTGCAGCGTGCCGCCCGCAATGGTGGTAAGGCCGGCCACGCTGAGCTTGCCCTGGCCGTTCGGGCCGATGGCCAGATCAAGCGTGGTGCCCTGCAGTTGCGTGAACTTGCCCGCAATGGCCACCGCCGCCGGCGCGTTGATGGCCAGCGTGCCAGCGCCGACATACACATCGCCCGTGCCGAATGCGTTGGCCGAATCGGCTTCCAGCACGCCGCTTGCGACCTGTGTGCCGCCGGTGTAGGTGTTGGCGCCGGCCAGACGCAGCCTGCCGGTGCCTTGCAAGGTGAGCTTGCCCGCGCCCGAGATGGCATTGCGCCACGTATCGGCCGCGTTGAAGCCGCCCTGCGTTGCGTCCATCGACACGATCACGTTGCCGTTGAACGCGCCGTAGTCGTCGGCCGCCGCGAACAGGTTGAGGCGGCCCCAGCCTTCGGCGTCGTCGAGCACCGGGTAGCCGGACGCCAGCTCCGTGGTCTTGAGCACCACGCGGCGCTGGTCGGCGCTCAGGTACGGGAAGCGCGTTTCCAGCAGCACCTCGGCGCCCTTGGGTACCATCGGCGCCAGTGTCGTGGCGCTGATCTGCGAGAAGCCAAACGTCATCCGGCGCGTGAAGTTGGCCTGATTGGTGGCGTAGTCGGCAAAGCGGTCGGTGGCCGGCGTGCCCGACTGGGCCAGCGCCGGGAAGGTCGTGGCATCGGTGCCGGTCTGCGCCATCAGCGCGGTGTGCGCCTGCGTGAAGGCAGCCGCCTTGAGCGCGGCGTTGGCCGGGTCGACCAGATTGGCCGCCGCGGCGGCAATGCCGATCATGCGGCCGGACATCACATCCAGCGGTGAATGCATGCCCGCCAGGATGCGGTTCTCGCCCAGCTCCTGGCCGCGTGCAAGCATCTGCTGGAAGCGCTCAGGCACCAGGTACGGCAGCTGTGTCGACAAAGCCCGGGTCTGCGGGCGGCGCCGGAATGGCCTGCGTGGTGGCAACGGGCGTGCTGCTGGTGGTGTCATCGCCGCCGCACGCGGTGAGCGCGAGGGCACCGAACAGCGCAACGAGGCTGGAGCAAAGACGCGGGCGGGAAAACGCGGGGCGGGCAGTGAAGGCCATGGTACGGCGGGCTCGCAACCCGCAGAGCGCGCTGGAAAGCGCGGCAGTCTCGACACGCGCCACGAAACAACGGTGACGTTTCGTTGACAAATCCGCGTGATCTTCGCCCTACATTGGGGCATTCCCCGTCATGACAGCGCTAACAGTGAGTTATGTCACGGCGTGATAGAATCGCCGGCTGCATTCTTTGACATTGGTGAAGCCTGGTCCGGGCAATCGCCGTCCGTCGACCATGTCCTCTTCATCCCTGCATCCCGCCCTGCGCCGCTGGCTCCACAGCTTCATTCCTGCACCCGTGACGGTGCGCTGGAGCGAGCGCGTCCGTTCCGCTGCCGGCGCCCTCGTCGGCATCCTCTTTACCGGCACGATGATGAAGATGGTGCCGGGCGCTTCCACGCTGATCCCGCTGCTGGTCGCCCCAATGGGCGCCTCTGCCGTGCTGCTGTTTGCGGTGCCCGCCAGTCCGCTCGCGCAGCCGTGGTCGATCATCGGCGGCAACCTGGTGGCGGCTACCGTGGGCGTGACGTTCGCGCTGCTGGTGAATGATCCGGTGATTGCCTCTGCGCTGGCCATCTCGGCAGCCATTGCCGGCATGTTCGCACTGCGCTGCGTGCACCCGCCATCAGGCGCGGTGGCGCTCACCGCCGTGATTGGCGGCCCGGCCGTGCATGCCCTGGGCTATCGCTTCGTGCTCGAGCCGATCCTGATCCAGTCTGCGCTGCTGCTGGTGGGCGCGCTGGTGTACCACGCGGCCACGGGCCACCGGTATCCGCACGCACAGCGCCTGCCCGCTGCCGAGCGTCCGCCTACCGCGGCCGGTTTCACCCGCGCCGACATCGTGGCAGCGCTGCGCCGCCAGAGCGAGCTGCTCGACATCGACCCCGAAGACATCGAAGCCGTGCTGCGCGAGATGCAGCTGCAGGCCTACACGCGCACCTTCCAGGCGCTCACCTGCGCGGACATCATGACCACGCCGGTGGTCACGGTCTTGGCCGGCACGTCGATCCCCCGTGCATTGGAACTGCTGCGCCAGCATGGTTTCAAGGCATTGCCGGTCGTGGACGAAGGACGGCGCGTGGTGGGGATCGTCACGCGTGTCGACCTGCTCGGCCTGGCGCCAGCGGACATGCGCCAGACGGTGCGCCGCTGGTTCAGCATCGGCGCGCTCACACCCCCGCGCGTGGCCGATCACATGAAGACGCGCGTGCAGACCATCGCCGCCAACGCGCCCATGTCGGATCTGGTGCCGATGTTTGCCAGCGCCGGCCACCACCACATTCCGGTGCTGGATGCCGACGGCCGGCTGGCCGGCATCGTCACGGAATCCGACTTGGTGGGCGGGCTGTACCGTCAGGCCAACATCGAGCCACAGGCGGCCTGAGCGGCCATCAAACCGCATCCATCGGCAACTCACGGAACGCGCCCAGCTGTTCCGCCGCCACTGAGTACGCCACCAAGCGCGGGTAATCCGCCGCCGGCACGCGATCGGCCACCATCAACTGGATGAAGGCCCAGGCCACGGCCACTGTGACGCCGGCCTGCGTCAGCTCATTCTCCTCGACGGGCAAGGGCGCGTCCTTCCACTCCGCTTCGAGCGCTTCCACCGCCGCCAGTAACTGGCTGTGCACGCGCTCGACCCACGGTCCGTGCACTTTCTCGCTCGGGCGCAGGTTGTGTTCATAGACGATCTGCACGGCCTTCTCGCACGCGGCCAGCGCCAGGCCAATCACGCGCAGCGCGTGCTGGCGCTCGGCAATGGCGGCGGGCATCAAGCTGCGGCCTGCCAGCGTTTCTGCGTAATCGATGATGAGCGTGGAGTCGATCAGCACGGTGCCGTCGTCGCACACCAGTGTGGGCGCCTTGACCACGGGGTTGATGGCGCTGAACTGATCGAAATGCCGGAAGACCGAGACCGCCGCGTGCTCGAACGGCAGCCCGAGCAGCTTCAGCGAAATGGCCGTGCGGCGCACGTACGGTGAATCAAGCATGCCGATCAACTTCATGAAATCTCCTCGCTGTTGGAGCGTCGGTGGGTAGAAAACCTTGGTGCGAAGCGCATGGCTGCGCGGGCACGGATGCACATGATAGACAGCCAGCGCAAAGCGTGCCGGCCGCCTCAGGCACGTTTTCTGCGTGCGCCGCATGGCTTTGAGCCGTCTGTTGCCGACGCCGGCCGGCCTCCCGATTTTCTAGAATGACCACAACTCGGGTGCACTGTGCTGCCCGCCGGACAGGAGACCTTATGCCGTTTCTCGCGCATCACCATGACTGCCTCGGCTGGAACGGTGAGATGGCGCAGCGCGTGCTGGCATTCGATTGGGCCTCCACTGAACTGGGCCCGATCCAGGACTGGTCACCCAGCCTGCGTGCCGCCGTGCACATGGTGCTGGCGTGTCCGGTGCCGCTGGTCATGCTGTGGGGCCGCCACGGCTACATGGTCTACAACGATGCCTACGCCGTGTTTGCCGGCGGGCGTCATCCCTATCTGCTGGGTTGCCCCGTTGAACTGGGCTGGCCCGAAGTGGCCGACTTCAACCGCCATGTCATGGACGTCTGCCTCGGTGGCGGCACGCTGTCGTACCGCGACAAGGAACTCGTCCTGCTGCGCAACGGCCGCCCCGAAGACGTGTGGATGGATCTTTACTACAGCCCGCTGCCCGATGACACCGGTCGCCCGGCGGGCGTGCTAGCCATCGTGGTGGAAACCACCGAGCGCGTGCAGACCGAGCGCGAGCGGCAGGCCGCCGAGCAGGCCCTGCGCCAGTTGACCGAAACGCTGGAGCAACGCGTGGCCGATGCGCTGTCTGCCCGCGCCGAAGTGGAAGCGCAATTGCGCCAGGCCCAGAAGATGGAAGCCATCGGCAACCTGACCGGCGGCGTGGCCCACGACTTCAACAACGTGCTCCAGGTGATTGCCGGCAATCTGCAGATGCTCTCGGTGGAGGCACCGAGCAACACGCGCGTGCAGCATCGGATTGCCGCCGCCACGCGTGCCGTGCAGCGCGGTGCCACGCTGGCGGCGCAGCTGCTCGCCTTTGCGCGCCGCCAGCAGCTCTCGCCGGCGGTCGTCAACCCGACGCGGCTGGTCCAAGGCATGAGCGAGATGCTGCACCGCGCACTGGGCGAAGCCATCAAGGTGGAAACGCACCTGGCCGCCGACTTGTGGAACGTCCAGGCCGACCGCAACCAGCTCGAGAACGCGCTGCTGAACCTCGCCATCAACGCACGCGATGCCATGCGCGGCGGCGGCGTGCTGACCATTGCCGCCAACAACGTCACGCTCGACAACACACAGGCGGACGTGCGTGATCAGCTTGCCCCCGGCGACTACCTCGTCTTCTCCGTCACCGATACCGGCGTGGGCATGCCACCCGAAGTGGTCGAACACGCTTTCGAGCCCTTCTTTACCACCAAGCCCGACGGCCACGGCACGGGCCTGGGGCTCAGCATGGTGTTCGGCTTCGTCAAGCAGAGCGGCGGGCACATCGCCATCGACAGTACAGTCGGACAAGGCACCACGGTGCAGCTCTACTTCCCGCGCTGCACGGAGGCGGCCCCGGACGATGCCGTCGAGCTGCGCGACACCATCGTTACGCCCATGGGCGGGCGCGAGACCATCCTCGTGGTGGAGGACGATACCGACGTGCGCCTGACCGCCGTCGACATGCTGACCCAACTCGGTTACCGCGTGCTCACGGCCGCCAACGGCCAGGCCGCGCTCGACCTCATGAACAGCGGCACGTCCATCGACCTGCTGTTTACCGACGTGATCATGCCAGGCCCCATCAAGGGCAGCGAACTGTCGATACGCGCCGCGCAGCGCGTGCCGCCACTGCCGGTGCTGCTCGTCTCGGGCTATCCGCGTGACGAGGTGCAGCACGACGGCAGGCTGCCGCCGGGTGTGACACTCCTCGGCAAGCCCTACCGGCGTGATGACCTGGCGCGCATGGTGCGCAACGTGCTCACCGCCAGCCGCACCGCGCAGGCACAGGCGCAATCGGCATCGCCATCGGCGGGCCCTGCCGTGGCTACAGACGCTTCACAACCGCCTGCGGTGCTGCTGGTGGAAGACGACACCGCCTCGCGCGAAGCCATGCAGGAGGTGCTCACCACCTTCGGCCTGCAATGCGTGGCCGCCGTCAATGCCGAAGACGCCCTTGCACTGGCCCGCACGCGCTCCGTTCAGGTGCTGCTGACCGACCTCACCCTGCCCGGCCAATCCGGCGCGAACCTCGCCCGCACGCTGCTGCGCATGCAACCGCAACTGCAGGTGCTGCTGATGTCCGGCTACGGCACGGAAGCCGAGATTGGCGAGCCCATTGCCGGCGCACGCCTGCTCGGCAAACCGATCGACCTGATGACGCTGCAGCAGGCGCTGGCGCCGTGGCTCGGCGCAACCGTAAGGGCTGCCGATACGCAGAATGTGACGAACGCCGCATAACCGAAGCACCCGGTCACAAACGATCTCGCCCGCCCGTCTAGGGAGGGAGCATCATCCCCGGACGATACGCCCGCCATGACCAAGCCCAGCCCCGACCGCACCACCCGCACCGACAGCGAAGACACGACCTTCACCGCCGTCCGGCCCCGCCTCTTTGCGATTGCCTATCGCATGCTCGGCAGCCGCGCTGACGCTGAAGACGTGCTGCAAGACGCCTGGATGCGCTGGCACCAAACCGACCAGACCGCGCTGCAATCGGCCGAGGCATGGCTCGTGACGGTGGTCACTCGCCTGTCGATCGACCGCCTGCGCGCCGCCAAGACCGAGCGCGAAGCCTACGTCGGCTGGTGGCTGCCCGAGCCGCTGGTTGAACCCGAAAGCCACGCCCCCACGCCCGAAACCGCCGTGGAACTGGCAGGCGATGTGTCGATGGCCCTGCTGTGGGTGCTCGAGCGCCTGTCGCCCGAAGAGCGCGCGGCGTTTCTGATGCGCCAGGTATTCGATCAGGATTACTCGGAGATCGCCGCCCTGCTGGGCAAGACCGAAGCCGCGTGCCGGCAGATGGTGCACCGCGCATCAGACCGGGTGCAGCAGGAGCGCCCGCGCTTCGATGTCGCGCCCGATGCGCATCGGGACTTGCTCGAGCGCTTTGCGCAAGCCTCACGAACGGGCCAACGCGATGCCATCCGCGCGCTGCTGGCAGATGACGCGCAACTCGTGGGCGACGGCGGCGGCAAGGTGCCGTCGTTCACGCGCATCATTCAAGACGCCGGTCAGATCACCAAGATCTACTGCGAGCTGGTGCGCGCCATGGGCGACGTCCGCTACGTACACGCCCGCGTGAACGGCGAGCCCGGCCTGCTGCGCTACGTGGATGGCAAGCTGGAATCGGCGCAGTCGTTCGTCATCGAGAACGGCCAGATCGTGGCCATCTACGTGGTGCGCAATCCGGACAAGCTGGCGCACATCGGCATCGGCGCATAAAAAAACAAAGTTTTCTTGCGGGGCTGTCACAACGCAGCCGCGCTAGGCGTCTTCAGGGTATGGAGCGACGCAAGGCACCCACCTGCCGCCTGCATCGGCTCCTTCATCAACTCAAACCCTCAGGAGCCACGTATGTCGCAAGCCCCCCGCATTGCCTACTTCCAACTCGCACCGAAGGCGTTCAACAACCTGCTGAACCTGTCGAACGGCCTGCGCCGCGACTTGCTGGGCGCCAGGCTGGTCGACCTTGTGCTGCTGCGCGTGTCGCAAATCAACGGTTGCGCCTTCTGTATCGACATGCACTGGGCCGACCTTATCAAAATGGGCGAAGACCCGCGCCACCTGAACGCCGTGGCCGGCTGGCGCGAAGCGCCGTTCTTTACCGAGCGCGAGCGCGCCGCACTGCGCTGGGCCGAACTGGTCACCAACACCCCGCACAGCGATGCCAGCGACGAAGAATTCGCCCGGCTGCGCGAACACTTCAGCGATGAGGAGATCGCCGAGCTGAGCTTTGTGATCGTCACCATCAACAGCTGGAACCTGCTGAACGTGAGCCTGCGCAACCCAGTGCCGCTGAAGGCGCCGCATGTTGCAGCGGCTTAACAGAAAACAGCGGGAAGCTGCGCCAGTACGACGATCGCTGTACAGCAGCGCTTGCGCACATGCGTAGGCGCTGCACCTACAGGTTCAACAGGTTCAGCCGTGCAGGAAGCGCACCATCAGCACTTCGTCTGCATAGCCCGTGGTGGATTGGAGAGCGCGCGGCTCCACGCCGTAGGTCTCAAACCCGCAACGCTCGTACAGTGCCAGCGCTGCATCGTTGCCGCGTACCACCGACAGCGTGAGTTGCTGGACGAGCCCCGTTGCCGCCGCCACGATGCGCTCCACCAGCGCCACGCCCACGCCGCGCCCGCGCGCGGCCGGCGCCACGTAAAAGCCCCACACAAAACCCTTGTGCGCGAGCTTCGCTATCGTTTGCTGCTTGAAGCCGACCATGCCGACGATGCGTGCGTCGCTGCCGGTTCCCGCATAGGCGCCCAGCACGATGGTGGTCGCCAAGCGCTCGGCAAACGCTTCCGTCGAGAGCCCGACCTCGGCCTCGTACGTTGAACCGAATGCGTCGGGCGAATCCTTGAGCGCAGCAAGACGAATGGCGCGGTAGTCCGCCACGTCAGCTGCATCGACAAAAGACAACTGGCGGATCAAGACTGTGTTGTTCGAGTTTGGGTTGGCGTTGGACATGGCTGGCAAGGCGATCAGCGTGTAGGCAAGAAGCAAACGTAAGCGGCCAGTATCGCGCCAATCACACGCACACGACCTACAGTGCCGCCTCCGTCCATGAAGCCGAGGGCTTTGTCCGTCAATTGGCCTATGTCGGCATGTGCCCAGGTACCTATGCTTCGGGAAACGCGAGTCAACAAATCTACAAACCGCGACAACCGGAACGGGGGGGAGCCATGGCCGAGCTTTTAATCGCCAAAGCGCAACGCAGCAGCAGCGCATACACACAACCCACACCGGCACCGATTCCGCCCGACGCCCCGCGGCACGCACGCGGCATGCACGGCGCCGCGCTGGTGATGGCCGCCGCGCTGTCGCTGGGGCTCAGTGCCTGCGGTGGCGGCGAAGATGCCGGTACCACGACCCCACCGACGAACAACAACACGCCAGCCCCCACCCCGTCACCCGCGCCCACACCGGCGCCCAAACCGACGCCATCGCCATCACCTGCGCCCACACCAACGCCGGCGCCCACACCTGCGCCAGCGCCGGCGACCTATTCCGTGGGCGGTACCGTCAGCGGGCTGACCAGCGGCAAGTCCGTCACGCTGCTGGACAACGGCGGCGATGCGGTTGTCGTCAACGCCAATGGCAGCTTCAACTTCCCGACCAAGCTCGCGCAGGGCAAGCCCTATGCAGCGACGGTCGGAACGCGGCCTTCGGGTGAGAACTGCACCGTCACCAACGGCAGCGGCACCGTGGGCACCAGCAACGTGACCACCATTGCGGTGGCCTGCACGCCCAAGCCCCTGTTCGGCTATGCGGTCAACTCGAACGACGGCACCATCTCGGCCTTCACGCTGGATGCGACCACCGGCATGCCCACCGCAGTCGGCACGGCAGTGGCGGTGGGAGCAGGGCCGCTGTCGCTGACCATCGACCCGGCGGGCAAGTTCGTCTACGTGGCCAACGCCAACGCCAACACCGTCACCACGCTCTCCATCAATGCCGATACCGGACTGCTCACGGTAGTCGGCTCGGCCACGCCCACGGGCATACAGCCCTACAGCATTGCGCGCACGCCCAACGGCAAGTTCGCATACACGACCAACTATGGAGACAACACGCTGTCGGCGTTCTCCGTCAACACGGGCACCGGTGCACTGACCGCGCTCGCGCCCATCACCGCCGGGGCCAACCCGTACACGGTCGCCATCAACAGCGCAGGCACCTTCGCCTACGTGGTCAACGCCAACAGCGGCGCCACGCCGGGCACGGCCATGGCGTTTGCCGTCAACAACACAACGGGCGCACTCACGCAGGTGGGCACCACGGTCAACACGGGCAACACGCCGCAGTTCATCGCGGTCAACTCGGCGGGCACCTACGCCTACGTGACCAACGCCGCAGACAACACCATCAACGTCTACAGCATCAGCAACACCGGGGCGCTCACCGCATCGGGCACACCGGTGGCGGCAGGCACCAACCCGTACTACATCGCCATCGCACCGTCGGGCGGCTTCATGTACGTGACCAACGTGCTGGCCAACACGGTCAGCGTCTTCAGCATCAACCCGTCCAACGGCGCCCTGACAGCGGTCGCCACCACACCCACCGGCAACGCGCCCGTGACCGTGCTCGTCAACCCCGCCGGCACCTTCGCCTATGTGGTCAGCGCCGTGGACAACAGCGTCAGCGCATACAGCATCGACAGCACCACCGGCAAGCTGACCGCCGTGGCAAGCGGGTCAGCCGCCACCGGCAACATCCCGCGCGGGATGGCGATTGTGGCGGTGCCGTGAGGTTGTAGTTGAGCTGAGCTGAATCGGTCTGCAGGAATGCAAAGCCCCTCGCGAAGGCGAGGGGCTCTGTTTTATTGCGGGGGTCCCACGCGGCAGCCCCGGCCAGCCTCACACATCGATCGCCGAAGTCGACTTCACCTTGCGGCGCAGCTCGTATTTCTGGATCTTGCCCGTCGACGTCTTGGGCAGCGGCCCGAAGAACACTGCCTTGGGCACCTTGAAGCCGGCCAGCAAAGTCTTGCAATGTGCGATCAGGTCTTCTGCGGTGGCGGTGGCGCCGTCCTTGAGTTCAACGAAGGCGCAGGGCGTTTCGCCCCACTTGGCATCCGGCTGGGCAACCACGGCGGCAGCCAGCACGGCCGGGTGCCGATACAGCGCGTCCTCCACTTCCACGCTTGAGATGTTCTCGCCGCCGGAGATGATGATGTCCTTGCTGCGGTCCTTGATCTTGATGTAGCCGTCGGGCATGCAGACGCCCAGGTCGCCGGTGTGGAACCAGCCGCCGGCAAAGGCCTCGCGCGTGGCCTTCTCGTTCTTGAGATAGCCCTTCATGCAGATGTTGCCGCGGAACATGATTTCGCCAATGGTCTCGCCATCGGCCGGCACAGGCTGCATGGTCTCGGGGTTGAGCACCGCCACTTGCGATTGCAGGTGGTACCGCACGCCCTGGCGCGCCTTCATCGTTGCCCGGTCGTGCTCGGGCAGCGTACGCCATTCGTCCTGCTCGGCGCAGACGGCTGCAGGGCCGTACACCTCGGTCAGGCCGTAGACGTGCGTCAGCTCAAAGCCCATGGCTTCCATCTGCGCCAGCACGGCGGCCGGGGGCGGTGCACCCGCCACCATGCCGCGCACCGGCCCGCGCAGGCCCTCGCGCCACGACGGCGGCGCGTTCACCAGCGTGGTATGCACGATGGGCGCGGCGCAGTAGTGCGTCACGCCTTCGTCGCGCATGAGGTCGAACACCAGCTTCGGCTCGAACTTGCGCAGGCAGACATTCACGCCCGCACGCGCCGCGATCGTCCATGGGAAGCACCAGCCATTGCAGTGGAACATCGGCAGCGTCCAGAGATAGACGGGATGCTTCGGCAGATCCCACTCCAGGATGTTCGACACCGCGTTGATGGCCGCGCCTCGATGGTGATAGACCACGCCCTTCGGGTCGCCCGTGGTGCCCGAGGTGTAGTTCAGCGCAATGGCGTCCCACTCGTCGGCCGGCAACTGCCAGGCGTAGTGCGGGTCGCCCGAGGCCAGGAACGTTTCGTAATCGGTGTCGCCAAACGGCTCGGCCTGCGGGCCCAGGGCATCGTTCACGGCAATCACTTTCAGGCCGGGAATCTCCAGCGCCATCTGGCGGGCCAGGTCGGCAAACTCGGTGTCGGCCAGCAGCACGCGGGCTTCGCCATGGCGCAGCTTGAAGACGAGGTTGGCGGCATCCAGACGGATGTTCAGCGCGTTGAGCACGCCGCCCGCCATCGGCACCCCGAAGTGCGCCTCCACCATGGCAGGCGTGTTGGGCAGGAGCGCCGCCACCGTGTCGCCACGGCCGACGCCCGCCAGCGACAGCGCACTGGCCAGGCGCCGCGCGCGCTCATAGGTGTCGCGCCAGTTCTGGCGCACCGGCCCGTGCACGATGGCCAGGCGGTCGCCATACACATCCGCCGCGCGGGCAAGAAACTCGATGGGTGTGAGCGGGACGAAGTTGGCCGCGTTGCGGGCCAGACCGCTATCAAAATCCGTGGGCATTGCTGTGTCTCCGTGCGCCGGGCGCTGTTGCTTTTTGTTGGGCAACGCTATCATCGGCCGGCTCCCGCACTCTGTCACCTGAGTGACAAACCGCCCGGAAACCCGCGCCACCCGAAGGCTGACGGGTTTCTTACAAAGCGAAGGCAGAGCCCCACGCGCCCCCGCGACCCTTGACCGTGTGCCTTCGCCTGCCATGACGACACCCCGTGCTCCGACGCCCGCCACGCAACTGGAAGGCCATGCGTGGTTCACCGCGCTTGCGCCTGAACACCAGGCCCTGGCCGCGCGAGAAACCCTGCTGCAGGCCTTCGAGCCCGGCGCCTTCATTGCCCGCCGCGGCGAACCGTCCCGCTACTGGATCGGCGTGGACACCGGGCTCATCAAGCTGGCCGTGTACACCTCCGACGGGCGGGGCTGCACGTTCTCCGGCGTGCCTGCGGGCGGCTGGTGCGGCGAGGGCAGCGTCATCAAGCGCGAAGACCGCCGCTATGACGTGATCGCCATTCGCGCCTCGCACGTGCTGCTGGTGCCCGAACCCGTGTTCAATACGCTGCTCGCGCAGAGCTTGCCGTTTGCCAGCTTTGTGGTGCGCCAGCTCAACGAACGCATGGGTCAGTTCATTGCCACCGTGCAGAACGACCGCCTGCTGAGCGCCGATGCGCGCGTGGCGCAAGCGATTGCGCAGCTGTTCCACCCTGCCCTGTACCCGCGCACGAGCACCGTGCTGGAGCTGTCACAAGAAGAGATCGGGCTGCTGACGGGGCTGTCGCGCCAGCGCGTGAACCGCGCGCTGCAACGGCTGGCCGAAGGCGGAATGATCGCGCTGTCATACCAGACCATTCGCGTGACCGACCTCGAGCGGCTGCGGCTCTTCGGCCTGTCGGAGCTGTAAGCGCCGCGCCCGACTCTGTCACCCGGGCGACATTGCCCCTGTTGCGCACAGACATAGAATCCTGCAACAGTCGCGCTTCATCCGCCGCCTTATCGGTCAGCCATGCCACTCATCAGCCGCGCCCACGTCCGTCTCTCGCGCCTGCGCTTTCCGTTTGCGGTGCGCGTGCAGTCCGAGCAGGGCACCGTATGCCTGCGCGATGCCAACGGCCGGCGCGAAGTGCGCCCGGGCAATCCGTTCGTGGTGCCCGCCTTCGCGCATTTCGGTTGCGAGATTCCGGGCACCCTGTGGCAGCCGTGCGCCATCACGTTCAAGGCCGTGCCCGACGCCGGCTGCCCGCGCATGGCCGCCATCCAGCATGACAAGCCCTGGGCGCGCGCATTCGCCACGCTGGTGTTCGAACACCCCGTGCAGGCGTGGAACGCCGCGCTGCTGAGCCACTGCTGGCAGGCCTGCCCGCGCCAGGTGCGTGCGCGTCTGTTTGCGGAAGGGGAAGCACTGCATGCGCTGGTGCGCGAGCAACGCGCCGCCTGGGCGCTGTACCGGCTGGCGCACACGTGCGGCAATGACGAGCCCGAAGCTGAAGCGCTGCACGCGCTGGCCCGGCGGGCCGGCCTCCGCAACGCGCGCACGCTGAATGAAACGTGCGCAAGCCTGTTCGGGGTGGAGCTGGGTGCCCTGCTGGCGGGCAACGCAGATTCGGCCAGCGGTTCGGTGCACGGCAGCACCGCCCCGCTGGAGCGGTGGGCGCAGCCGCTGGCGATGGCCCTTTAAGCGCTGCGCCGCAACCGCGGCATCAATCGAAGATCACCCCACGCCGCACGCCCGCACGCGGCAGCGGGCTCGGCTCGCCAAGGATGTCGAGCACCGCATCTTCAATCGTGTTGGACAGCGCGTTGAGCGCGAGGTCGTTGTCTTCCGTGCCGAACGGGTCTTCGAGCTGCGAGGCGATGGCCTCGTGCGCCATGAAGGTGTACGCCACGAACACCGCAAACACGGGCGTGAAACTGCCGATGCTTTCCACCAGCCCAAACGGCAGTGCCGCGCAGAAGAAGTACACCGTGCGGTGGATCATGACCGAGTAAGCAAACGGCAGCGGCGTGCCCGCAATGCGCTCGCACCCGCCGATGCTGTTCGACAACTCGTTGAGGTTGCGGTCGAACGCCAGGGCGGCGTACCCATCGAGCGCACCGGCTTGCGCGCGACGCTGCACCCATTCACCCAGCCACTGCACGATGACGATGGGCCGGTAGCGCGCGGCCATCACGCGTTCGAGCAACGCTGCGGGCAGCCGGGTGGCGAGGTCTTCGCGCGCATCGGTGTGGCGCAACTGGTGGCGCAGCGCGTGCGGCAGCGCGCCCAGCACCTGTGCGAACTCGCGGACGTCGGCATCGGCTGCGGGACCGTTCGGGCCACCACCGCGCGGCAGCGTCAGTGCCTGGCGCGTGAGCGAACGCGCCGTGTTGAGCAACTGGCCCCAGAGCTTGCGGGCCTCCCAGTAGCGGTCGTAGCTGGCGTTGTTGCGAAAGCCCAGGAACACCGCCAGCGCAATACCGACGAGCGAGAACGGCGTCGTGCTCAGGTTGACGGAGACGGGCAGCAGGTGCGCATGCACCGCGATGGCCACCAACGACACGAAGAAGATCAGGAACAGGCGCGGCAGAAGCTGCGGCAACACCGACCCGCGCCATGCGAGCAGCATGCGGAACCAGTGCAAATGGGGGCGGACAACCATGGGAAGACGCGAATGCGTTGCAGGGGAGTGCGCGAATTATGGCAGAGGCAAGGCCGCCCGGATGCCTGCCTATGCCCTGCGCCTCACTGCACCGCGCCAATGAACGCCGCCAGCTCCGCCGTCTTGGGGCTGGCAAACACCTCTTTGGCCGGCCCGCTTTCATGGATCAACCCCTGGTGCATGAACACGAGCTGATCGCCCACGTCACGCGCGAAGCGCATCTCGTGCGTGACCATGATCAGCGTCATGCCTTCGGCGGCGAGCTGCTTCACCACGGCCAGCACTTCGTTCACCAGTTCCGGGTCCAGCGCGGAGGTGATTTCGTCGCACAGCAGCACCTTCGGCTGCATGGCGAGCGCGCGGGCAATGGCCACGCGCTGCTGCTGGCCGCCGCTGAGCTGATCCGGGTACGCATCGAACTTATCGGCCAGGCCAACCTTGACGAGCATCTGGCGCGCGAGGTCGTTGGCATCGGCCTTCTTCATGCCCTTGACCACCACGGGCGACAGCGCCACGTTCTGGCCGGCTGTGAGGTGCGGAAACAGGTTGAACTGCTGGAACACCATGCCCACGTTCAGGCGCAGCGCGCGCAACCGCGCGGGCGTGGCCTGCGAGCCCTGCAGCACCGCGTTGTCCACGACGATCTGCCCGTCGTCGATGGTCTCCAGCCCGTTGATGGACCGCAGCAGCGTGCTCTTGCCCGAGCCGCTGCGCCCGATGATGGCGACCACCTGGCCGGCCTCCACGCGCAGGTCGACACCCTTGAGAACGTGGTTGTTGCCGTAATGCTTGTGTACGGCGCAGAGATCAACGAGCGGCATAGAGCTTCTTTTCCAGATGAGAGGCGTAAAGAGACAGCGGCCAGCACAGCGCGAAATACCCAATGGCCACCAGCCCGTAGATAAGGAACGGCTGGAAGGTGGCATTGGCCAGCACCGAACCCAGCTTGGACAGGTCTTCAAACCCGATGATGGAGGCCACCGCCGTGCCCTTGACGATCTGCACGGAGAACCCCACGGTGGGCGCAACCGACAGGCGCACCGCCTGCGGCAGCACCACGTGGCGCATCTGCTGGAAGTACCCCATCGCCAGGCTGGAAGATGCTTCCCACTGGCCGCGCGGGATGGCCTCGACACAGCCGCGCCACACCTCGGCCAGATAGGCACTGGTGTACAGCGTCAGGCCGATGGCGGCGGCCGCCCACGGCGACATCTCGAACCCCGCCATGGACGCCCCAAAGAACACGATGAACATCTGCATGAGCAGCGGCGTGTTCTGAAAGAGCTGGATATACGCCTTGCTCACTCGCCGCAGCGTGGCGTTGCGCCCCACGCGGGCAAACAGCACCACCAAGCCGGCCGTGCCGCCCAGCGCAAAGGCCATGAGCGACAGCATGAGCGTGGCAAGCAGCCCCTCCCCCAGCTTGAGGAGAATGGGCAACAGAGGGATGTCGGCAATCATGCGGCGTCTCCAACGGAGGCGGCTGCGGTGGCGGTGGCAGCAAGCGGTGCAGCGGACACCGCAGGCGCGCGGCGCCCGACAATAAAGCGCTGGCCGATCCAGGCGAGCAACTGACGCAGCAACATCGCCAGCGCAAAGTACAGCGCCGTCACCATCAGGTAGGTTTCAAACGCGCGGAAGTTGCGCGACTGGATGAAGTTGGCCGCAAAGGTCAGATCCTGCGCGGCGATCTGCGAGACGACCGACGTGCCCAGCATCACGATCACGATCTGGCTGCTCAGCGCCGGCCACACCTTCTGCAGCGCGGGCCGCAGCACCACGTGCCGGAAGATGGCCCAGCGGCTCATCGCCAGCGCATTGGCCGCTTCCAGCTGGCCGCGCGGTGTTTCTTGAATGCCGGCACGCACGATCTCTGTGATGTACGCGCCCAAGTTGACCACCGCCGTGAGCAACGCCGCCTGCCATTCGTTGATCTGCACGCCCAGCGAGGGCAAGCCGAAGAACACGAACATCAACTGCACAAGAAACGGCGTGTTGCGGATGCCCTCCACATACACCTTGAACAACGCATTGAACGGGGCGATGCGCCAGGCGCGGCACACACCCCCGGCAATGCCGATGGCGCCACCGAGCACCGCGCCCGCCGCCGTGAGCGCGAGCGTGAATGCCGCGCCCTGCGCGAGCTGGCCGCTGTAACTGAAGACAGCGCCAAAGTCGAATTGATAAGCCATGAAGAGGTCCGGCGGACTTGCGTTGCGAACGTGCGTAGAACCTGTTCACGATCCGTAGCGAGCGGCCCGAGGTTGGCGCGAGAAGCGCAGCCGTACGTGGGTACGGCGAGCATCGCAGTGTCAAGATCGGGTCGCGCAGTAGGATCGTGAGCAGGTTCTTACAGCTTGGCGGGCAGCGGCATCTTGATCCAGCGCTGCGACAGATCGTTCAGGCGGCCGTCCGTCTTCAGCTTGGTGATGACGGTGTTCACCTTGTCCAGCAACGCGGGCTCGCCCTTGGCCACACCCACGTAGCAGGGCGTGTCTTCCACGGGGAACTTCATGTCGAGCTGGCGCAGCTTCGTGCGCTCGTTCACCGCGTTGGCAACGATGTTGCCCACCGTCACCAGCTGCACCTGGCCGATCAGGTAGCTCTGCGCGGTGGCGTTGTTGTCTTCATAGCGCTTGATGGTGGCCGACGCCGGCGCCACGGCCGAGAGCGCCAGATCTTCAGTCGAGCCGCGCGTGACGCCAATCGTCTTGCCGGCCAGATCTGCCGGCCCCTTGATCGACACATCCTTCGGGCCGTACACGCTCTTGGGGAACGGCGCATACGCCTGCGTGAAATCGATCACCTTGGCGCGCTCGGCGTTCTTACCCAGGCTGGAGATGACGACATCCACCTTGCCCGTGGTGAGGAACGGAATGCGGTTGGTGCTGGTGACGGGCACCAGCTCGGCCCTGACGCCGAGTTCCTTGGCGACGAGGTTGGCCATGTCGATGTCATAGCCCTGCAGCTTCAGGTCCGGACCGAGCGAGCCGAACGGCGGGAAGTCGTTCGGGATGGCCACGCGGATCACGCCGGCTTTCTGGATGTTGGCCAGCGCATCGGCATGTGCGGGGCGGCCGGGCAGCAACGCCGCAACAGCGCTGGCCGCCATGACGGCGTGGAGGAAGAAGCGACGCGAGATGGGGCGCGAAGCGTGGCGGGCTGTGATGCGGGTCATTCAAAAACTCCTTCGGATTCAGACATGGAGACGAGGCGAAACGAAACCGGTTCGTGCTGCATGCGCTCGGGCGCAAGGTGGGGTGCAGGCTGCGGCGCGTTCAGATCGATGCCGCTGCGGCGCGCGGCCGACAACAGATGCGCGCGCATGGCCTCTGCGCTGGCGGCGGCATCGCCCGCGGCAATGGCCTGCACGATGGCGTTGTGCTCGTGCGCGGGGTGGTCGTCTGCGCCGTTGCGGGCAAAGGGCAGGCGCAGGCTGTGGCCGATGGCGTGTTCCAACTGGCCGGCCATCGCCATCAACCCCGGGTTGCCGGACAACTGCGCGAGCAGCAGGTGGAAGTGCAGATCCGCCTCTGCCGCGCTCAGCAAATCATTGCGCTCCAGCGCATGGGCCAATTGCTGCTGCAGCCATTGCAGGTGGCGCAGGCCGGCGGCATGCATTCGCGCGGCGGCCAGCGCCGTCCAGCCGGGCTCCAGCACCAGGCGCAGCTCGATCAACTGACGCGGCGACAGCGTGCCCAGCGCGGGCGTGGCAAACGGCCGGTGCATGCGCTCTGCACTCGCCCCTTCCGCGCCAAACCTCTGGCCGCGCGCCACCACGCCACGGCTGGGGAGGATGTCCACCAGGCCCAGCGTTTCGAGCACCGTCAGCGCCTCGCGCAACGACGCGCGGCTCACGCCCAGGCTTTCCGCCAGCTCACGCTGCGGCGGCAGGCGGCTGCCACTGGGGTACTCGCCACTCAGGATGCGTTGCTGGAGTGCTTGCGCGACGGAGGATGGAATGCTGTGCATGGGCCGACGTTAGAGAAAGACACGGTCGTGGTCTGACCGGTCGCCCACGGCTTATGCGAGTTTTGTGCCATGCAGCATAAAGCTGCGTGTTGCGCGGTACTGCGGGTGGTTGGTTGCCTGGGCTGTGCCCTTGGGTGAGGCGTGGGCTGGGGGTGCGGGGGATTGGGCGCTTGGAGTTGGTGCGGGGCGCACCGGTTTGGGACCTGTGGGCGATGAGGGAGCTGCGCGCTCCAACTAGCGTTGCACCAGTGGCAGAGCGGCGCGGCTATATTGCTCCACCAGAAGCGTGACCTCGATGGACGACGTAGACAACTCAGGCACATGGCGACAACTCCAACCTTCTACCCCTACAGCCCGGAGCCGCATCGGGGCATCGCGCAGTCAACGCCCGTTGCGCAGGATGTCATCAAGCTGGCGATCGACGCCGATGAGGCGGAAGCGTGGTTCTCAGAAACGCATGCGTGCCAACGGCTGCGGGAATTGTTTCCGGCAGCCATCGCGTTTTTTGTTTGAGGATGACTACCTGGGCGAGAAGCAAAAAGCGTCGATCGAACAGGAGCTGGCGCCCGCGAAGGTGACGTGGGAGCCCGGGTATCGGATTGATGGGCGTCACGGGCGTTGCTCGTCCGCACGCGGCTGGGAATTGTTTAACGTACGACAAGAACAGCGTTACCCAGTTGCACACCGACGCTAGCGCTGCTCGCTCTGTTGCGGCTATCGCCCTTATGCAGCGCGCAGCCGCAACCCGTTGATGCTCCTCGATGAAGCTGGAAGCTAAAACTCCACGCCAACCTGCGCCATCACTGCTGGCTGTTGGCTGCGGAAGCCCGCTGGTTTGTACAACGGCCAGCCAAACGACACGTCGTAGTTGAAGGCCATGTAGGGTCCGGATGGCACGCGCCCTCGCACACCAACGACGGCACCCACCAACTTGTCGCCGAGCAGAAATTCCGCACTGGGGCCGTGCACCTTGCCCATATCGACCCCGGCATAGATGGCTTGTCCGGCCACACGCCAAGCCAGCTCGTTGCGCCAGAACCATCCATCTTCTGCCGCCAGCGTCAATTGCCCGTCGAACCCGCGCACGGTGTAGCGGTTACCGATGGTGAAGTAGTCACTGGGCAGCACGCGCGTGCGAGCGTGTTGGATAGACCAATTGCTGCTGTACTCGAACACTTCGCTCGCCAGCTTGAACGGCCAATACAAGCTCGCGTTGGCTGTCTCAACTTGTGAGCGGCCGCCGTAGCTAGGGTCACCGACAACCATGCCAGGGACGTTGGAGTGGTCGGGCAGTGTCTCGCGCCATGCAAAGCCACCATCAAGCACGACCGGCCCCAGGTAGTGCCGATGCGACATGGAAGCCTCATAGCCCACCACATCGCGACGCTGGACGGCAATCTCAGTGTCGTCTAGGTAGTTGCGGTTGATTTTGCGGAAGAGCTTGAATTGCGCGCCAGTACGTGACGTCGCATCACGGTGCAAGACACCACTGATGCCAGCATTCACCTCGGAGCTTTGGCCGCTGTACACGATGGGCTCTTCAAAGCCGGCCACTGTCTGGTTGTAGCGTGACTTGTTTGCGCCGACAAACAAGGTGGCATAACCGATCGGTACGCTCCAATTGATGGAGTAGGACCGCGTGCCCGCCGTGCTGGAGCCTCGGTCGGTATTCGACGTGGCCGAAATCGACAGCTGATCGTAGAGGTGCAGCGGCGAGTCGATGACCAGTGAACCACTCATCTGGTACTTGCCGGTGGACTTCAGGCCCGTGTTGTCCGCCGACAACGACGCGTGCCAGCGCTTGTCAGTGCCCGGCTTGAGGACGATGTCCGATTCGCCGACGCGCTCGCCAGGAACGATGTCAAAGCTCGTCTGCGATTGGCCCGGGAGGCGACGAATGCTCTCCAAGGCCTGGTCCAGGTCCCGCTGGTTCAGCAGGTCTCCGGGGCCGGCAAGCAACACCATCCGTGCCCAGCCAATGTTGTCGTCGGTAGCATTGCGAATTGCGCCGATGCGCCCCGCCAACACTTTGAGCTGCAAAGTACCGCTGGCCAAGTTCTGCTTCGGGATAAGCACCCGGGAGGTGACGTAGCCACGCTCAATCAGTGCGTTGTTCGCCTGCAGTTCGATGGCCTCAAGCCCTTGCTTGCCAACACACTGACCATTGACGGGCTTGAGCAGGTCGGGCAACCACGAGAAGACGTTGTCCTCCAGCGTGATGCCCTGGATTCGGAAGCATGGCGTTTCCTTTGGCAGCGCGGACAGAGAGATAGCCTGCGCGGGCGCGGGTGGCGTGAAGACGTCTGGGCGCGCGTTGGCACGCTCACGCGCTTGCTCGGCCTGCTGCTCTTGCAAGCGCTGCACTTCGGGGCCAGGGCCGGTGATAGGTGGCGGGGAAACTTGGGCAAGCGCAGTTGTAGAAGCCGCCCCCAGCAAGAGCGCGACGACGCGCGGACGATGACGCAACATGGAAGACCAGCGAACGAATGTCTAAACGAGGGAGTGTTTCAAGATACCGGGCATTTCGGGGCTCGGTCCAAAGGTACCCTAAGCTGCGGCTGACCAGGACGCTGGTTCAGCTGTTCGAGGCCTAAGGGCGTGCAATGAGTGAACAAACATCGCCAGGCCAGTTTCCTTTCTGGCTACTTAACCAGCCGCGCAATGAACTCGTTGTTAGACGACGAGATTTTCCGATCGCCGAGGGAAATGTCGATACCTGACTTGTCGTAAGAGACAGTCGTCCCGACAGGCAATGCAAGAAAGGGAACCACCTCGGGGCGGGCGACAGCGATCTCGAATAGAGAACAGTGCTTTCCCCCAGTCGGCTGTGGGTCTTTAAATATCCAACCGGAATCCGTAGCCACCTCGCAAAATTCGCGCTCCATGTCGAACTTGCCGCTGGCGAAAAATTCCGCCGACACCACGCCGGACTGGTTGAGCACAGGAAAAGAAGGCTCAACGCCCAGTTGAGCACAGGCTTCCCTCTGAACCATCAGATGACGGATCGTTGTGCTGGCACCTCGCGTCCAATTGATCGGCACGGCATCAAAGATAGGCTCCCAAACCTCCAGATCACCGCTTGAGTCCTGGCACAGCTTTACCAACATCCAGCCCATCTGCACCAACTGGTTGTCGCTGAAAACAACACCTGCAGCGACCTGCTCCTCGAAATAGGAAAGAACCCAGTCGAATCCTGTCCCTAAGTCCGAGGCAACTGCGACGACGATGTTGGGGTGGTTGTATCGCTGGCGCAGGTTAGTACGGTATTCAATCATTTCAACGACTACCCCTCAGGGAGTTTATGCGGTTCGTGATATAGCTTCTGATTGTTTCGGCTTGGCGGGCACCATCTTGGATGTACCCGGGATCAAGTGGCTGCCCCTTGTACGTCTGCCAATCTCCGGGCATCTTTGCTCCCTTGGACGCGTTCAAACTGGTCGGAAGCCCTTGTGTGTTTACCGGGTCATTCAGAATTGCACTTTGCTGTGCGGGCGTCAACTGATCGAACCCCGGCTGATCCTTGATCCATTTCTGCGGAACAATGTGATCTGCTGCCAATCGCTCATCGGTTTGCACTACCTTTCCGGTAAGTGGGTCGACGTAGGAGCCGCTGGCATTGGCGTTCTCTCGCATCGACGAATTTGGCGAAGTAACTTTGGTGCTTTGTCCGCCTGACGAGGTGTCAGAAGCCTTGTCACCTGCTTGACCTGCGCTATCGCCGCCGCCAGAGGCAGCGATCGCATTGCTCGGCACATATCCCGGCGCCCCAACGCCAATTTGCGGCACAGTGCCCGAAGTAGAGCCCCCTGCAAGCGCGGGCGACGCACCAGGGGCCTGCGGCCCTCCGCCTTCGATAGCAACGATCGCACCCAGGCCGTTCGCGATTCCTCGCAAGAGCAGCTCAGTCTTCGACGGTGAGCTCTTGCTAGGACCGTCGTTGATTGCTTGCAGATCGTTGGGATCGGTCTTGTTGCTGCCGGGTGGAGGCGGAAGAATCGTGCTCAAGGCGTAGTTCACCGACTCCAACGGGTGTGTCACGGTGTTCGTGACAGCATCTACTATCCGCTGCACGATCGTACCGTTGCCGCCTTCGCAATTGCCGGTACCGCAAGATCTATCACGGTTATAAAGGTCTACGTTCGAGCCTGCAAAGGCGCCGGAATTTCCGCCAACCAGTGCCCCCGCCGTACCGGCCAATGCATTGGCCACCACATTGCCAAGCAGGCGGTCGGCGTCTGCGTTCCCCGTTGTTCCTTGGAATGCGTTGCTGACACTATTGAGGTTGCCCGCAAGCGTGGCGGACGCTCCTGCGCCTGCGGCACCACCCAATGCATTCCCTCCGCCGAGGCCTGCAAGCACACCGCCAGCAACGGTGTGAAGAGCAACGCGGTTCCATCCACCTTCATCCCAGTTCTTGGCTTCCTGCAAGTACTGCGCAGCCAACTCCGGATTGTTGTCGGCGGCGGCCTGCTTCGCCGCATCCTTTGCGGCATCTCGCTTCTGGTCTGCGTACTGACCAATGCGAGTTGCCACTGCCTCACCAGCCGCCTGCGCAGCTGCCATCATGTCGGCCTGATTGTTCAGCAGGTTCTGCAGGTCCGGCGTTTTACCGACCGTACCGTTTGTTTTGGTCGTGTCGCGGCTGAGCTTTGCAACATCTTGCTTCTGATTGGCTTGGTTGGTAATCGTGATGGTGCCTTGCGAGATGGCGCTGCGTGTTGTTGCACTTTCGCTGCCACTGTCGTTTTGGCTGAGCATCGGCGTTACGCCACCGCTGTTCTTCACCGATTCGTTGCCAGTGGTCTTGTAGTTATTTCCACCATTGCCCACCGAACCACCTACGCTGAAGCCGCTGCTGCTCGCGTTGTAGTCCGAGTGGTTCTGGATGTCGGAGAAGGTCAGCGTGCCGGTCGTCAGTTGGTTTTTGTCTGGCGACGCCGTGCTGGCGATGACCGCGCCCTTGAGGTCCGTGTTGCCCTTGACGTTGATGTCAAAACCGCCTGCACCAGCCTGGATACCCGATTGCTCGTTCACGCCAGCATAGTTGCCATTCGCGTTGCCGTTGCTATGGCTGAAGCTGCCGCTGGCGCCTCCCATGCTCGCGCTGAATCCGCCGCCAGAGCTCTCTTGGTGAGCGTTGCTGCGACTGGAATCTTGTGTGCTCGCCACGTTGAGATTCCCGCCGATGTTGGCAAGAACCTTATTGGCGTTGACGTTGGCGCCGACGATATTGGTATCGCCGCCGCTCACAATGGTGACGGTGTCACCGGCGTTGATGTGGGTGTTGTTCTGCGTTTGCGCATCCGAGTTCGCGTCGCCGTGCGCCTTCGACATCGAGGCTGACACACCAAAGCCACCGGTGCCGTACGACACACCAACGCTCGCACTCTTGGATTCGTTGGTGCTGCGCGTGCTATCCGTATCCGTGCTGCCCGTCAGGTTGACTTGATTCTTGGCCTGCAGAAGTACGTTCTTCGCGTTGACGTCGGAACCGACGATGTTGATGTTGCCGCTGCCCGGCGTGCCATCCCCCGTTGCCATGAATGCAGTCGTACCGCCCGCCTTGATGCTGCTGCCGTTGTTCTGGGTGCTGTCTTCCTTGAAGGTCGTCTTGCTCGACGACGAACCCCAGCTCAACTCGACCTTGGCTTCAATCTCTCCCTTGGGGTCCTTCAGCGCACTGTCCAATCCCTTGACTGCGCCAAAAGCGTCCATCGCACCGCTTGCGGCCGCAATCCCGTGCAACGCTGCTGCCCGCTTGTCCTGGCTGTTGCCCGCTGCCTCACCTTGCTGCTGAACGTTCTGCAGCGCGTCCAGCACTGGCGACTTCACGGCCAGCGTAAAACCCGAACTCTTGATTTCGTGCGTCTCGTCGTGATGACGGTCCGTGGTCGAGGCATCAATGGTCACGTTCTGACCGATGCCTGTCACGTTTTGACCTGCAACCACGTCCGAACCAGTGATGTGCAGGTTACGGCCAGCCTGCATATTCACGCTGCCGTCGGTGCTACCGATGAGGCTACCTTGCGAACCGCGCACGGTATCGTTGGTGGTGTCAGTCGTCTGGTTGGTGCCATACGAGATGCCTGCGCCCGCACTGCCCAAGCCCGACTTCTTCACGTCCTTGAAGTGCGATTCGCTGGTTGCAGTATCTGCAGTCGTGATGGTCAGGTCGCGGCCAGCCGACAGATTGACGTCACCCGTACCCGCAACGGTCGCGGCCTTCGCCGTTATGTCACGGCCTGCAGCCACGGTCACCGTATCGCCCGAGAGCGTAGTACCGACCGTATTGGTCAGCCCAGCCGAGTCGATGGTGTGCGTCGTCTTAGACGACAGGAACCCGGTTTCTTTCTGATAGTGCTCGTCGCGAACGTCCTGATGGCTCTGGCCTGCGTTGAGGTTCACATCACGCCCAGCGGCCACTTGGATACCACCAGTCGCGTTTGCATACGCAGCCGTAGCATTCACATCCTGGCCCGCACCAATGGCGAGGTTGCCCCCCGTCTGGATTTGCGTCCCCGCATCGGCATACGACGAGCGGTCCGAACGGTTCTTGTCACTCCAGACGACGTGTTCCTCGTTCGACTGTCGCACCGCAGTCAGGTTGACATCGCGGTTGGCCGTGATGGTGGCATTGCCCGCCGTATTGATGGCAACGGCCGCCAGATTGGCATCACGACCAGCCTGGATGGACAGCGCACCAGCGTCGATGCTCGCCACCTGGTTGATGTTCGTACCCGTGGTCGTGATGTTCTTCGTTTGGACCGTCGTGCTGGTGAGGTTCACGTCACGGCCGGCAGACAGCAACACCTGGTCGCCCTGGATATGGCCGCCGAGGTTATTGATGTCTTGCGTGGCTTGCGCCAGCAGCGTGCTGCCCGCCAGCGTGCCGGTGTTGACGATGTTGTCAGCGGTGACCACCGTCACGTTGCGGCTGGCGATTGTGCCGGTGTTCGTCGCGTCGCCCTTGGCGTTGAAGCTGACGTTGTTACCCGCCATCAACGTACCGCCGCCGGTGATGTCGGTGTCCTTGGCGCGCAGGTAGACCTGCGGCACCAGCACCTCCTGCTTGCTGCCATCCGCCAGCGTCACGGTCTGCTCGACCAGCCAGACGATGTCGCTGGTGAGCTGCGCCATCTGCGCTTCAGTCAGCGCCGTGCCAACGTTCAGGCCGAATGCCTTGCCTGCAGCGGTACCGTTTGCCAGCAGTGCCTTGTATTCGTCTTCGTTGTTGGTGTAGTCGCCAATGAAGCGCTGCCCCGTGGCCCGGACGATTTGTTGCTGAATCAGTTGCTGCTCGTAGAAGCCATCGCCGATGCGCTTGAGTGTGGCACCCGGGTCGTTACGGAACTGCGACAACATCGTGTCGCTCGAGGTCCACTGGCGGAAGTTGGTAAAGCGCGGGTCGGTTTCGACCAGCACGCTGCTGCCTGGGTCGCTGATGATGCGGTAGAGGGCATTGTTGGGCAGCGTCAGATTCGGCACCACGGTGCGGATGACCACGTTGCCGGGCAGCGTCACAGAGGTGGTCGCGGCACTGACGGAGCCGCCGGCAGGTGTGGCAATGGACGCCGTCTGAATATGCATGACCCCGCTGTTGGGCACCGTCACCGATGCACTGCCAGGCTGCACCGTGTCGCCGCCAATAGCCTTGTAGTCCGCAACGGCCGCGCCGCCGCCATTACCCAGGCCCGCCTTGGTCGACACCGCAACGGATTTGACCGTGGGCTGGCTATTCGGACCGGAGCCGTTGGTGGGGCTCACATCCAGCTGGTAGTTGGTCTGGATGGTCTGCCCTTGCCATGGGCTGGTGTTGTACTGGCGGTGGTCGGACGAGAATGCGCCCCCCCCGCCGACGTAGGTGTATTGCGCAGTTCCGCTCGTCGTGACGGTTTGCGTACCCTGCATCCCAACGTTGACTGGTCGGGTGCCAATCACGTTGCTGCCCGTCAGGTCGCCACCGGCCACCATCTGGCTGGCCACGTTGTTCACCACGCCGGCATTCAACGTCATGCTGCCGCCGGATGTAATCATCCCCGGGTCGCTTTGCGTGACCACCGTGCGGGTAATCTGCTGCGTGCCGTCGTAGATGGTGAAGCTCTCGACTTGCCGGTTGCGAAGGTCCTGGTTGAACGCGGTGATGGCGTTGTTCAACACCTGGTATTGCGCAACGGCAGCGTCATGCCGCTGCTGCCAGGCGGTCAGGTCTGCTTGATACTGCGCGTACTGCTGATAGGTGCTCGGGTCTGGCTGCGTGCCAATTTCCTGCGGCGGCGCGATGCCAAATACACCCCAGATGGTGTCCGTGGTCTTGTAGAGGAACTGTTCCGGATAGCTCGACACCGTGCAGGAATCCGCGCTGCAGGGCGTCTCCGGCACATAGGCCACGGTGGGCTGACGCCCATCGTTGGTGTAGTTGAACGGGGGCCCGAAGCGATTGAACGGATATTGCGTGGACGGCAGCACCATGACGCCCAGACGCGAGTCGCCCAGCCACTGCCAATCCGTCCCAGGCGCGCTGGTACCCGGGCCCGTCTGCATAAACATGACTGTGGTCGGGTCGATGTCCTGCGTCGACCCATTCAGCCGATACGACACGACATGCGTACCCGGCGACGTCTGGTTTGTCGTCGCGAAGTGATTGTTCTGGTTGTTGATTTGCGCGGCCGCAATCGTCAGGTTGCCGTCGGCGTTGATGGTGGCCGAACCGTTGACGACATACTGGGCTGAGCCAGTCGCGTGGTTGCTCGCGTCGAGCGCCCCGCCAACACGCATGTTGCCAATCGCGTAGATAAGCGCATGCTCCTGGTTGTTGAGCGTCTGCACACCCAGGTCCATGTCGCCACGGCTGGCGATGACACCCGCGACACCGTTACCGTTGACGGTGTTTGTGAGCGTGTTGGCCGCAATCGAAACCGAATCGCCATACAGGCGGCCCGTGTTGACAACGTTGTTAGCACGGATGACGGTCGCGCCACCGTCGATCAGGCCATCGTTGGACAGCGTGCCCTGCGCGGTCAGCGTGTTCGACACCGTGCCAATCAGCTGGCCGCTCTGCGTGTTGGTGATGTTGTTGGCCGACACCGCGAGGTTGCGGCCGGCGGACATCGTGCCCGAGTTGGTGACGTTGCCCGTGGTCGTCACGGAGACGTCCTGCCCAGCCGCAAGCGTGCCGCTGTTGTTGTAGTCCGACTGCAGGTTCAGAGAGACGCTGCCTTGCGACTGCACGGTACCGTCACCGCTCATCTGACCCGCCGTCACGCCCACGCTCTTGGTGCCGTTCAGGTTGCCTTGGGTGTTCGTCAGCGCGGCGGCGGCCTTTGCACCCACTGTCCCCGCCGACTGAATCGAGCCCTGCGTGTTGTTGATGGACGGCGCCGTTAGCTGTGTGTTCAGGTCCGAGCGGATGACACCGGCTGTGTTGTCGAGCGACGTTGCGGCGGTCAGCGCCACATTCGCGCCTTCCATCGCCGTGGTGGCCGTATTGGTGTTCTTGTTGAGCAGGTTGGCGCCGGATACTGTCAGCGTGCCGCCGGCGTGCATCAGGCCGGCGGAGTTGTCGACCGTCGTGCCGTTCACCGTCACGTCGCTGTTGGAAGCGACCTGGCCACCGGCATTGGTAAGCGTGCCGGTATTGACCGTCAGCACACCGTTGGAAACCAGTTTGCCTTGATCGTTGGTCAAGGTCTGGCTTTGCACGTCCAGCGTAGTGTTCGACGAAATCGTGCCTTGCTGGTTCGTCAGCGTGTTGGCGTTGACCGAGACGGCGTTGCCAATCACCGCGCCTTTGGTGTTCGTCAGGGACTGGCTATGCGTCGTCAGGGTCGTGCCGGCTTGCATCACGCCACCGTTGGCGTTTGTGATGGCACCCGCCGTTGCATCGACCGTGGCCGCGGCAGCGATGGCGCCACCGGTGTTGTCCAGCGCCCCTGTGCCGGTTTTGACGGTCACGTTGCGCCCCGACACCGTGCCGGCCTGATTGCCCAGGCTCGCTGCCTGAAGCTGAATGTCTTGCGTGGCAAGGAGCTTGCCGCCGGCATTGGCAACGTTGCCGGTGCTGGTGAGGGTCAGCCCACCTTGACCGGAGCCGAGGATGCCACCGGCGGTGTTATCCAGACTCGCCACCGTAGCGTGCACATCACCAGTCGCGGCCAGCGTGCCGCCCTGGTTGGTCACCGCGCCGGCAGTCAGCTGTAACGCGTTCGCGGCGGAAACCTTGCCTGCCGTGTTGTCGAGTGCGCCCGACCCCGTGTTGAGGGTGACATTCTGACCCGAGACCGTACCCGCCTGGTTGCCCATGCTGGTTGCCGCCAGCGTGACATCTTGAGCAGCGAGCAGCTTGCCGCCCGCGTTGCCGATGTTGCCCGTGCTGGTGACGTTGAGAGCGCCAGCGCTGGAACCCAGTACGCCCGAGCTGTTATCAAGGCGCGCCACATTTGCTGTGACATTGCCCGCGCCGGCCAGCGTGCCAAGTTGGTTCACCAGGTTGCCGGCTGTCACGTTGGCCACGCCCGAGGCGGACACCGTACCGCTGGTGTTATCGACCCTTCCCGTGCGGGTGTTGACGGTGAGGTTACGTGCGGAGATGGTGCCGCCTTGGTTGCCCAGGGCCGCCGCATTGAGGGTCGCATCCTGGCCGGCAATGAACTTGCCGTTGGCGCTGGCGATGTTGCCCGCGCTGTTGACGACGAGGTTGTTGCCGCTGGAGCCGAGTGCGCCACCGGTGTTGTCCAGGCTTGCCACCGTGGCCGTCATGTCCCCGGCAGAAGCGAGCGTGCCGCCCCGGTTGACGAGGCCGCCCGCAGCCACCTCTGTCGTGCCGGAGGCGGAGACTTGCCCATTGGTGTTGTCGACCGTGCCGGTGCCTGTGTTCACCAACAGGTTGCGTGCCGAGATGGCGCCACCTTGGTTGCTCAAGCTGGCGGCGTTGAATGTGGCGTCTTGTGCGGCAATCAGTTTGCCGTTCGTGCTCGTGACGGCACCGCTGCTGTCGACTTTCAGATTGCCGGTGCTGGAACCCAGCACGCCTGACGTGTTATCCAGGCTCGCGACGGTGGCGTGCACATTGCCATTGGCGGCAAGCGTGCCGCCCTGGTTGACCAGGCTGCCAGCTTGGACATTGGCTACCCCCGATGCCGACACCGTGCCATTGGTGTTGTCGATGGCCCCCGTTCCGGCGTTGAGCGACAGATTGCGACCAGAGACGGTGCCTGCCTGATTGCCGATCGCAGCGGCATTCAGGGTGACATCCTGTGCAGCGACCAACTTGCCGCCACTCGCGTTGGCAATCGAACCCGTGCTGTTGACGATCAGGTTGCCGGTGTTGGAGCCGAGCGCACCGCCAGTGTTGTCCACGCTGGCCACCGTCGCGGTGACATCGCCGGTAGCGGCGAGCGTGCCACCACGGTTGACGAGGTTGCCGCCCTGGATGTTGGCCGTACCCGAGGCGGCCATCGAGCCGCCCGTGTTGTCGATGGCGCCCGTGCCCGTATTGAGGGAAAGATTACGCGCCGAGATTGCACCGGCCTGATTTCCCAGGCTCGTGCCCGCAAGCGTCACATCCTGCGCTGCGACCAACTTGCCGCCCGCGTTCGTGATGGCGCCGCTGCTGTTGACATTCAAGGTGCCACTGCCGGAGCCGAGCACACCCGAGGTGTTGTCCAGGCTGGCCACATGGGCAGACACATTGCCGGCGGCTGCAAGCGTGCCGCCTTGGTTGACGAGGCTACCGGCCGTAACGTTTGCCGTGCCCGCGGCGGAAACCGTACCGCCGGTGTTGTCTAGCGCACCAGTCCCTGTGTTGAGTGACATGTTCTGGGCCGACACCGTGCCACCTTGGTTGCCCAAGCTGCCGCCAGTGATGGAGACGTCTTGCGCAGCAACCAGTTTGCCCTTGGCATTGGTGATGTCACCCGTAGCGTTAACGGCGAGGCTGCCGCTATTGGAGCCCAGTGCTCCGGAGGTGTTGTCCAGCGAGCCAGTGGTGATGCTCGTGTTGCCGGTGGAAGCCAGCAGACCACCCTGGTTGACAACGCGCTGAGCGCCAACCTGCAGCGTGGTGTTGGACGAGAGGCTGCCGGCTATGTTGTCCAACGTGCCGCCAGCCTGGACGGTTACGCTGCCGCCCGAAATGGTGGCGCTGCGCGTGGTCACATCGCCCGTGGCGGACAGCGAGACCGTGCCTTGCGTGGCGACGTTACCGTTGCTTGCGTCAATGCTTGCACCGGTCACGCCAATGCTCTGACCGGCCAGCAGATTGCCGCTGTTGCGCGCTGCGCCTGTTGCATTCAATGCCACCGCACCCGGCTGCGTGACATTGCCGTTCGTATCGACCCCTGCGCCAATCGTGCCGCTATTGGTGACTTGCGGCCCGGTGATGGTGGCGTTGCCGCCGGCAACCACGGTGCCGCTGTTGGTCGTGCTGCCAGACACCGTCACGTTGCCAGGGCTGGTGATCACGCCTTGGTTGTTGACGTTGGGTGCCGAGATGTTGGCATCCGCCGCGCTTTGCACGCGGCCGGTCGGCGTGATGGTGACATCGCCATTGGCCGCCAGGCTCAGGCTGCCTGTGAGCGCAGCGAGGTTGCCGCCGATGTTGACGCCCAGCCCCTGCTCGGTGCCGATCAACCGCGTGGCGCCACCGCCGTACATGCTGCCCAGTTGACCAACGTCGATGGCGACCTGCGGTGCCGGGCCCACGCCCGCAATCGCGGTTGGCGTGACGCTGCCGTAGTCGACGCTATTGGCACCCGCTACCGCATTGAGACGTGCAGCCCACACTTGACCATTGATGGCCATGGCGCGAGACAGCAAATCAAGCTGCGCGCCGCGCGCATCAAGGCCTGCGCCGTTGACCGTAATTTGACCTTGTTGGACCGAGATGCTCGAGATGTTGCCCAGCGCATCGAAGTTGGGCGTGCCGGTGGTGAGCGTGACCCGAGGCGCCTGGATGAACGAACAACCGGCACACGTGATGCCCGCGGGGTTGGCAACGATGAGGCTGGCTTGGTTGCCTGCGATTTCTGTGGGGCCTGCCAGCACGGACGGATTGCCGCTGGTCACCTGGTTCAGGATGACGCGCGCCGCGCTGTTGCCCAGGAATGGGTTGCCCTGCACCCAGCCCGCGATTTGCGTCTGAGAATTCTGATCACTGTTGTTGAGCACAACGCCGGCCTGGCCCACGTTGTAGTTCGTGAACGCGTTGGAACTGACGCCAGCAGCCGAAGGCGCATTGATGTTCACCACCGGCGTGCCATTTGCCGCCACCCCCACGACGGGGTGGGGACCAGGAACATTGCGGTCTGGTGTAAGTGATTGCGCATTCAGACCCGGCGCTGCCAGCGCGGCCACCGTACTCAACGTCAGCGCAGATGCCCGGCGGCTGGCGCGGCTTCCCGTGTCACGCCCCTTGCCTGTGCTTCTGGCCGTTTCCTCCACGGCAACCAGCATGCCCCGAACGGCGTTGAATACAGTCCGATAACACTTTGCGTTCATGATGTTTCTCTACTGGCAATGGAGACGGCAAGTGCCTGCTGGCGACCGGGCGCGATCGCAAGCAGGCGAGGAAAGACGACGACAGGCAGGCCGCTCGCACCGGAGCGGCAGGATCGTTTCACACTTCAGGGAAGAGGCAGGTCAGCGTATGCGCCGACGAAAGACACGCCGAGCGGATGTCCAGCGCCTTGAAGACACACAGCGGCGCGCCTGAGATGTCGTCTCATGCGAAAGCACTCCCTGCCCCGTCTGAAATGGAACAACCCCGACGGCCTCACTCGACTGACGGAGGGAGTGCCTTTTGCTGTTTGCGCGGATGATAATCGAAAGGACCGCCTCGAAGATTAACAACCGTAAATTCGATGCAAATGCGCGACGTTCAAGGATATTTACATCTGAATTCGGCGATATTGAATTCAGATTAATTGAGACTGGGCAGCGCGATTTCGGCAGTGGCATTGGTGAAGACGCCATCCGAGCGCGGGGAATTCGCGCTTGGACCACCTCGGGCCGGCCGCCCTTACCAATTCCGTACGCTCCCACCCCGCGACTTGGGGATGGCGGCGGGGTTGCCTGCCGCCTACTGTCGTCGTGCGCGCTCTGCGCGACCACAGGGAGGGATGCATGAAGCGAGTGATTGCACTGCTGACCATACTGACCGCCGCATGGGCGCATGCTAGCGACAGCGTAAAGCCGGTGAGCCCGGGCACGAAGTCAGGGACATCAACCTCGGGAAACAAGTCCGGTGGTGGCGGCGATTCCGGGGGACGCACATCTGGTGGCGGCACAGACGGCGGTGGCAAAGCGCATGACCCCGCCACGCGGGTGGACATCTCCGGAAATCGCCCGGAACGTCCTGGCGGCTACAACAGCAAAGGTGAAAGCCTCGAGCGGCCAAAGGACAACGCTGGCCCCATCCGATCGGGCGGAGGCGGCGGCCCTGCGCTTGGGCCTAAGCCTAAGGAAACCAAGGACGGAAGCTGACAGCCGAGCGCATCCGCGCCGCCGCTCGTCACTGATACTCCATCAGCACCGACATGGCGCCATTCACGGTGCCGGGCGTGACGTTGGCTTCGGTCTGAACGTATGACACCCGCATCGGGATCGAGAACGAACCGCCGGTGTCCTTGCTGTAAGCATCGATGTAATGACCCAGTGAAACCTGCACAGGTTAGGCGGCTAAAGCGAATGCCTCAGCCGGGGTCTTCATCTTCAGCGCTTGGTGGGGCCGTCGGTGGTTGTAGAACTGAATCCAGTCGGCGATCGCACG